>Ga0209915_1000457_pt1 | contig 94118 bp, 86 predicted proteins | sample ThiBiot_750_plan_FD_183952 | JGI IMG/M metagenome (GOLD analysis project Ga0209915, IMG submission 183952) | Wastewater bioreactor microbial communities from Cape Town, South Africa - Thiocy_cont_750_plan (SPAdes) | ecosystem: Engineered > Bioreactor > Thiocyanate-remediating > Anaerobic-Aerobic... | reverse complement strand
GGAATTGCTTTCGATGGCGACGGTGATCGTATTGGAGTAGTCGATGATCAAGGTGAAATCATTTGGGGAGATCAATTACTCAAGCTTTATGCTGAGGAAATACTCTTAGAACATCCAGGTGCGACTATTATTGCAGATATAAAAGCAAGTCAAAGCCTATTTGATTATGTGAATAGTCTAGGTGGAAAAGGTCTAATGTGGGCAACGGGTCATTCTTTAATCAAAGCTAAGATGTCAGAAACCAAATCGTTATTAGCAGGCGAAATGAGTGGGCACATTTTTTTTGCAGATCGACATTTTGGATATGATGATGCCCTTTATGCAGCTTTACGTCTTATAGGAATTTTAGGAAAATATACTCAGAACTTGAATTCTTGGCATAAAAAATTTCCTACGATTTTTAATACACCAGAAATCCGCATCGATTGTTCTCAGCAAGATAAATTTAATGTAATTGAGACAATAAAAGCAAAACTAAAACATCAGCACCAAACTTATTGTGATTTAGACGGGGTTCGGGTGACCGAAAAGCATGGATGGTGGCTTTTACGAGCTTCTCATACTCAAGAGGCAATTGTTGCTAGAATTGAGGCGGATAGCTTAAAAGATCTCAATCAATTAAAAGAAAAAGTTGAAGGCTATCTTTATCAATTTAATTTAACTCTTAGTGAAAATTCAGCATAACGTTAACTATTCATGATTTTGTTCTTCTATGGGAGCAGATTCTAACGCAATACTTTGAGAAGAATAAGATTGATTTAAAACGTCTGAAGATAATAATTGCGCTTTTTTAAGAGCTTCTGTGTAGTGGGAAGTTGTCAATTGCAATTGCTTAAAAGCTTCAATCAAATCATTACAATTTTTTGCAGCTCTCCCCATCATTTCGTGGAAATCCTTTTGTTTTTCTTTGGGAATTGAAAATCTTTGCTGCCATAGATGATCAATTTCTTGTCGGCATGTAGATGAAGCTTGTTGATATATTTCTGAAGTTAAAGGGGACAGTTCTGCCGAAGAAATATTTGATAAGGGAGGAGATGTTTCAGGTTCCTCTGTTGAGACACAACCAGAAGTACATAATAACACTGAAAAAATATATAAATATTGCTTAGAATTCATCCTCATAACCTTTAAAAATTTATCATAAAAATAAACGTAAATTAAAACTCTTGAGATGTAAATTCTGCTTTTTTCAAGATGAGCCATTCTAACCAAGATCTGGCAGCATATCCCTCTGGATCTTGGACATAGTCATAAAATTTTTCAAGGATAGCCAGCCTTTTGAGAGCACCTTTAGTCGCCCATTTATCATCTTCTAGATATGATATTTCCTGAAGATTTTTAACTCCCGATAATGCATGCCTTGCAATAATATCATTAAATTTTACATGTCGCCCATTCCGAATGATGTCATACATTACGAGGAATGTGGTTGTTCTCCCGCTACCTCCACGGCAGTGAAAATGTAGCCATGCTCCTTCAGGAAGAGTTTTAATAAAGTTCACAAATTGATTGATCACCTTATCATCTGGCCTCCAACGATCAAGTACAGGAAATCTTAAGTATTCAAGACCTAAACTTTTGATAAGTTTCTCTTCTGTTTCAGCTGTTTTAATCTCAATAGAAGAGTAAGAAACTCTCTTGCAAAGATGGTTATTCGAGATCTTTTGAAAATTGCAAACAGAAGTTTTCTGAAGACTCATAAGTTGTTGAAAAAGACTGATCTCAAGATTGTTAATAAAAGAATCTTTTTGTCCTTTATTAGCCCAATTTCTTTCGCCATACCAACTGATAGCGGCGCCATTAAGAAATCCGTGAGATTCTTGACGAAGATCAATGATATAAACTTTTCCTTGCATGGAAGGTAGTGCAGCCAAAATATTTTTTCTTGAAAATTGAGCACTCCCTGAAACTTTTAGTTCTTTATATCCTTTAAATGACGGTAACATTCGATGAGTTTTTAGATAAAGTTCTCGTTTCTCTTGAGAAATAGGCATAGATGTTGCTCTAAATCTATGAGGCAATGTAAAACTGTCTTTTGCATCTAAAACGAGAAGATTATCATGTGTGTAGGTTGTGAGATATGATGAGGGTATTATCTTCATTGTGGAAAAACTAGGACCTCCTATTAATCCATAACTTAACAGCATGATATAGTGTAATTTTTTATTAAACAACATCCTTAGTCCCTAGAAAGAATATAAGCAGACAGTTTGTCTTATTCTTTACACTTCAAGGTATTTTAAGTATTAAAAATGAAGAATGATTTAACGAAAATGGCTTGTTATGAATAATTCCTACCTCGAAAAAGCAGCCTATCTTCTCCAACAAGGACATTTAGTCGCTATTCCAACCGAAACGGTTTATGGGTTAGCAGCAAATGCGTTGTCGGATCAAGCTGTTGCGAAAATTTACGCCTTAAAGCAACGCCCCAATTTTAATCCTTTGATTATTCATTGTAAAGATCTGGAGGCAGCCCAAAATATAGGCGTTTTTAATAAGAATGCTTTAAAACTAGCCCAAACATTTTGGCCGGGACCTTTAACCATTGTTCTTCCCTTAAATCCAAATATACCAGTGTCTAAATTAGCCACAGCGGGTTTAAAGACAGTTGCTTTACGAGTTCCGGCTCATCCAATTGCTCTAAAAGTTTTAGAATTATCAGGAATACCTCTTGCCGCACCTAGTGCCAATCCCTCAGAATCAATTAGCCCAACATCCGCTTTTCATGTCGAGAACGCTTTTAAGCATACCAATGGGCTTTCCATGATAATTGACGGAGGCTCTTGTGAAGTGGGGCTTGAATCAACCATTATTGATTTATCTGGAGAAACACCAACATTATTAAGACCTGGCAAAATAACCCGAGAAGATATAAAACCTTTTATCAATAATCTTTCTGAGATTGATCTAACCTCAGAGCGACCTAGTGCACCGGGTCAACTTAAGCGGCATTATGCGCCCTCAATTTCTTTGAAAATGAATATAAACGAAGTGACCGAACATCAGGCTCTCTTAGCTTTTGGTCCTTCGCCTTGTCTTGGGGCTAAAAAGACGCTTAATTTAAGCCCAACAGCAGACCTTATCGAAGCGGCGGCAAATCTTTTCTCCATGCTTCATGAATTAGATAAGGCTGAGTTTGAGAGCATTGCAGTTATGCCAATCCCTCAGCACGGGATTGGAATTGCGATTAATGATCGTCTTACCCGAGCAGCTTCGTCTTAAATTATTTTTTTAAAGCTATGGATGAAGGAGGAGTTGTCAATTCCTTAAGCTTACTGCTTAACTGCTCTAGCATTTCTGGCTCGATTCCCTCTTCTTTTCCAATAGCCCAATCAAGTACCTTTGAAAGATTATTATGCATCAATTTTATCATAAGATTGAAATCTCGATTGAGAGCATTAAAAGAGACAGGCTTTCCTAAGGCATCCTTTAATTGATCGTCCATACTGTTCATGTAATTTGCATAGGCTTTGAAATAGATATCAACAATCTCTGTTCTTTTTTCGAGTTGTTGTTCCTTTTGTGCTCCTTCTTTTTTTAAAAGAGGGAAGTATAGACCTTGAGCTAATTGCATGAGAATATCTTTAGTTCCAATATGCTCACGAATTATAACGTCGCGAGATTTTTTCGTGTCTTCAAGCATTGTTGTAAAATATTTTTCGAGCTCAGTATTTTCTAAAGTTTTCTCCATGGACCAGTTGACCGCAGGCAGTCGGAAGTTGTGTTTCTGCACGATTTACTGTCATCCGGAAAAAACTTACAGGATCACCTAATTCTTGAGCTCGTTGTTTTGGGTCTGTAAGTGAAGCGACTTGGTTTTTCTTTTGATTTATATTTTCGATAGAAGCTTTTAAATCCTCAAGCATTGGCTTGACAACAAGCTCAATTCGCTCATTTGAATTATTTTTCTTGGCGAGCTTAAGCGTATTTTCATATAATGTATTCGCCGTTTGCAATAATGTCTCAAGTTCTCCTTCTGGGTCTTTAATCGTAACAAAAGAAGCTTTAGTCACTGGAGAACTTAAAATTATATCATTCTTTGACGAAGAACTTTTTCTTTTGGATCTCTCTCGTTTTGGAGAAGGAGAATTAGAATTGCTTGTTCCTGGGGATGATGGAGTTGAAGAAGTTGCAATTTCATCTTGGCTATATCTCGAAAGACTAGGAGAAGAACTTCGCGAACTTAAAGGATCAATATTTGAAGAAGTCGCAGTATAGCTGAATCCTCTTGATCGTAGCGCTGCTGTACTTGATGGACTTTGCGAGACAGTATCTTGTTTTTTGGGCTTTCTGAACGAGCAGATTGGGGTTTATCTCCAATTATATCTTTTTTCTTAAAAGATAGAGATAAAGAAATTTTTCCCTTTCCTTTAGCCGAATCAGTTGAAGGATCAGAAGTTGTCGACTTTGGTGGAGGTGATGTCTCAGGAGAAGGTAATGGCATCGGGATTGTAGAACCAAAAGCTTTTATCATTGCTTGAACATTAGGCCTCTTTTCTTCTTCAGAAGAATCATCACTGGCAAAAGTCAAACAGTTCACACTTAAGGACAATAATAAAGAATATGAAATCAAATTTTCATAAGCGTACACGAACTCCACGTTGTAATTTGGTCACTATAACAGGTTGATTGCAAAAACGGCACAGACCTAAATGGCAAATTTATTTCCTAAATGACATGCTACATTTTAGAGGAGATTTTCAAGTGAAAATAATTACACAAAGAGAATATAGACTTTAAGACTTATTCTCAGTTATAAGAAAATTATGTTAATTCCATTTGTAAAAATGCATGGGCTTGGGAACGATTTTGTGATTCTCGAGCGCACTCAACTTCTTCCTATGCTTGAAACAAAGCATATAAAGCTTATCTGTGATCGCCGTTTTGGGATTGGGTGTGATCAGCTTATCATTACCGAACCTTCTGCAACGGCTGATATTTTTATGCATATCTATAATGCTGATGGCAGTGAAGCTGGGGCTTGTGGTAATGCGACGCGTTGTTTGGGATATTTATTGACGCAACAAGATCAAAAAAATACCCATACAATTCAAACAATTAGCGGATATCTTGAAGCTGAAACGTTCGAAAATGGAAACGTTAAAGTCGATTTTGGTCCTCCTAGTCTGAAGTGGCAAGATATTCCTCTCGCTGAAGACGTTGATACGTTAAATTTACCTATCGACTATAATGGGCTGCAGAACCCAGTAGCTGTCAGTGTGGGTAATCCGCATATGGTCTTCTTTGTGTATGATGTTGAAAGTGTTGATCTTAAAAAACTTGGTGGAACTCTCACCCGTCATCCTCTTTATGTAGAAGGCGCAAATGTCGAAATTGTTGAGATTTTAGGAGAGCATACATTACGCTTACGTGTCTATGAACGGGGGGTGGGAATTACCCCTGCCTGTGGGACAGGGGCTGCCGCTAGTGTTGTTGCTGCCAAACATCGAGGCCATATAAAAACGCCGACAAAAGTGATCTTAGATGGTGGTGAATTATTAATTGATTATCAAGAAACCGTTACAATGTCTGGACTTGTCACTTTAACATTTCAAGGGCAACTTAATTCTGCACTTCTTCAGGATATTACCTAAAATGAGCCAACACGAAGCTGAACTGATAACGTTTGGATGTCGGCTCAATGCTTATGAATCAGAAGTCATGCGCTCACATGCCCGAGCTCAAGGACTTGAGAATGCCATCATTATCAATACTTGTTCTGTAACGAATGAAGCCGAACGACAAGCTCGCCAAGCAATCCGCAAGGCTCGAAAAGAGAACCCCACAGCAATGATCATCGTCACAGGATGCAGTGCCCAACAAAATCCTGACCTTTACAGTCAAATGCCAGAAGTAGATCGCGTGTTGGGCAACCATGAAAAAATGCAAGTTGAAAGCTTCTCCCCTCTCCTTTCAACTAAAATCCTACTTTCTGATATTATGCAGGTGAGAGAAACGGCTATTCATTTAGTCTCTGGCTTTGAAAATCATGTTCGAGCTTTCATCGAAATCCAAAATGGTTGTGATCATCGATGTACTTTTTGCTCAATCCCTTTTGGGCGTGGTCCGAACCGCAGTATTCCTATTGCAGAAATTGTACGCCAAATTAAGCACCTCGTGACTCAAGGGTGTAAAGAAGTTGTCTTTACAGGCGTTGACATCACGGGGTATGGCGCAGATCTTCCAGGGAAACCCACATTAGCTCAGATGATTAAACGTACTCTTTCGCAAGTTCCAAAACTTGAACGTTTGCGATTATCCTCTCTGGATCCTATTGAAATTGATCCAGATCTTATTGCGCTGTTCGGAACAGAACCAAGACTTATGCCTCATGTGCATCTTAGTTTGCAAGCCGGTGATAATATGATTCTCAAGAGAATGAAACGTCGCCATTTACGAGAAGATGCTCTTGATGTGTGCAAACGATTAAGAGCTATTCGGCAAGATATCATTTTTGGGGCGGATTTTATTGCAGGCTTCCCTACTGAGACTGAAGAAATGTTTAAAAATACTCTTAATATCGTGGAAGAATGCGATATTTCATATCTTCATGTTTTTCCTTATTCAGCCCGCCGAGGCACACCAGCAGCAAGAATGCCTCAAGTTCCCAAAGAAATTATTAAAACGCGTGCGTCTACCCTCCGAGAGATGGGAAAAAAAAGACTTCATGAATTCCTGCAAATGCAACTGAACCGTTCCCTTAATGTTTTAGTAGAGCGTAATTTTAAGGGACATACGGATCACTTTGCTCCCGTCCAATTAGTAGGAGATCATTTAGATGATAATTGGGTTGGGAAAATTATTCCGGTTAAAGTTATTGAGGTAACTTCAAATAAACTTAAGGCAATAGCGAATGGCTGAAGAAATTTCTACTAAAGGATGGCTTTCTAAATTAAAGGAAGGTTTAAAAAGAACTTCGACTAAAATAACAGGAGGTCTTGAAGCAATTCTTGTCAAAAAAAAGCTTGATAAGGACATGCTTGAAGAGATTGAAGACCTTTTATTGTCTACAGATCTAGGCGTGACAACGACCAAAAAACTCATCAATAATCTTGAGAAAAATCGTTTTAATCAAGAGATCACAAGTGATGAGATTAAGAATTTTTTAGCTGAAGAGATTTCTAAAAGCCTCTCACCTTTTAGCTCTCCTCTCTTATTGGATGAAACTTCTTTTCCTCATGTTGTTTTAGTCGTTGGAATTAATGGCAGCGGAAAAACAACAACAATTGGAAAATTAGCTCATTTTTGGAAAAACCAAGGGAAAAAAGTTCGCTTGGTTGCGGGAGATACTTTTCGGGCTGCAGCGGTTGAGCAGTTAAACATATGGGGAAATCGTCTTGAAATCCCTGTTGAAACAAGTAAAAATAATGGAGATCCAGCAGGCTTAGCCCATGAAGCTCTTCAAAAATCTATTCAAGAAAAAGATGATTTATTGATGATTGATACAGCAGGTCGGCTTCATAATAAAGAAGATTTGATGGCAGAACTTGCTAAAATAATTCGTGTATTGAAGAAGTTAGTCCCTGAAGCTCCTCATAGTGTGATATTAGTGCTAGATGCAACAATTGGCCAAAATGCTTTAGCCCAAGCTGAAACATTTAAGAAAATTGCAGGAATTACAGGTCTCATTGTGACAAAACTTGATGGGACAGCGAAAGGTGGAGTCCTTGTTGCTCTTGCTGAAAAATTCCAACTTCCTATTCATGCAATTGGGGTTGGAGAAGATGTTGAAGACTTGAAGCCTTTTGAGCCTCAAGCCTTTGCGAGTAGTCTGGTTGGACTTTAATTAATCGTCCCGGTATACTTTTTCTTCACGCTCATGACGCTCTTGAGCTTCTAAGCTTAATGTTGCTATAGGACGTGCTTCAAGCCTTTGCAGTCCGATAGGCTCACCTGTTTCTTCACAAAAACCATAGCTCCCGTCTTCAATTCGCATAAGAGCTTCATCGATTTTATTGATTAATTTACGTTCCCTATCTCTTGTCCTTAGCTCAATAGCACGGTCAGTTTCAGCTGATGCTCTATCCGCAACGTCAGGTTCTGGATGTGTTTCTTCTTGAAGATGTTGAATTGTTTCCACTGAATCGCGAAGAAGCTCATTTTTCCAATCATGCAATTTCTTCCGAAAATATTCAAGGTGCTCAAGGCACATATATTTTTCAGATTCTGTGGGCTTATATCCTGAAGGCAACATAATATGCTTAGCTGCTTTCTCATTTACCCCTAGTATTGTCATTTGTCTCTCCCATTCAAAACTAGAACTACTTTATATCATTTTAGATAATTCATGAAAATAAATAAAATAGAATTATTGTATCGTTCTCTTTTTAGAAACATTTTTATCAGAAAAATAATCATTTGATATGCGTAAACATTTGATATGCGCGGAAATTACGAAATTTTTAAATTTCAAAATCTTTCCCCTTGGCTAATCTCCTTTCGATTTGTACAGTATGTAAAACTATGAAAGAGGAATTCTAACTGATGTCGCTTAATCAAGAAAAAAAAGATGAAATTTCAGAGCTTTTACAGCAAACAGCTTCCACACGGCGCGCAACAGTTCCCACTTTAGAAGAGATCTTATATCAACCTTTTCCTGTGTTAGATCATGGCTTTGTCCGAGTGATTGACTATATGGGAGATGATCCAGCAATAGTTCAAGCGGCTCGAGTTTCATATGGTAAAGGGACGAAACAAATTCAACAAGATAAAGGACTCATTAATTATTTAATGCGTCATCGCCATACGACTCCTTTTGAAATGTGTGAAATTAAGTATCATATAAAGCTTCCTATTTTTGTAGCCAGACAATGGATTAGACACCGCACAGCAAATATTAATGAATATTCTGCCCGTTATTCCATCCTTGGAAAAGAATACTATATTCCTCGAGCTGAAGACCTTTCTGTCCAATCTACCACCAATAGGCAAGGACGCGGCACAGCAATGTCTATGGAGGAATCTGCAAATGTTTTGGATCTACTCCGAAAAGATGCTGAATTAGTATATGAACATTATGAAGATATGCTTAATCAAGACCAAGAAGGAAATATTCTTGATCCCAATCGCTCAGGTTTAACCCGCGAACTTGCACGCATGAATTTAACTTTAAATTACTATACAGAATGGTACTGGAAGATCGATTTACATAATCTGTTACATTTCACGAGCTTACGCGGAGATCCACACGCACAATATGAAATTAGGGCGTATGTAGATATTTTATTAGATACGATTAAAAGATGGGTTCCTTTTGCGCATGATGCTTTTGTCGAGTATCGACTTGAAGGCGCTCATATTTCACGCACAGGACGGTTACTCCTTAAACGGCTTCTTCAAGGTGAGAAAGTAACACAATTAACTTCTGGTTTATCTCAAAGAGAATGGAAAGAATTTATTGCGCTTTTTGATTTACATTATCTCGAAAACAGTGCTAGCTAAAGAATATATATTATAATGTTAGGGTACGAAATGGTTAAAGTCACACATAGAACTGTTTTACAATTAGCCGAGAACGATGCTGCAATTGTTTTGAAAGAAGATGGCACTCTCGAAGCTTCTATGCCTGAAATAAATTCAGAAAACGTCCCTGAAAATGTGCTGACTGGAGCAGCAATTCTTTACGCTTTGAATAATCCAGATATTTGCCAGCTTATTTTTAAAAATTTTGCTGAGCAATGTAAAAATAATTCTTAGATAATATCAAAATCCTACGCTAATAATAGTTTCTGTTAAGGAAACTCCTATTAAAAATAGGCCCTTATAATTATACAGATGTCTTTTATGTTTTTATTTCTTAAGCTTCTAATAAAAAATAATAATCAAGCAATAAAAATAATACTGGCTTGTTTTATATTATTTTTAGTTCCGAAGAGTATTGCTCAAGATCCCGCGCTACATTCATACATCGTTAAAAAAATCCTTCCTCAAACTTATCGTATTAAAAAATTCCAGTGGCACAAAGAAAAATACTGGCTCAAAAAAACAACCATAAATAAAGATTTTTGGCTCTATCGATTTGGGCGTAATCTTGGCGCTAATATTATCCCTATAGTTTTTTTAAAACCAACTCCCTATGGAGATAAAAACCCATTAGAGTTAGAAAAAGAGCGTTTATTAGAATGTGAAAAACGCAATGTCAATTGTCCTCGCCTTATTGATTCAGGAACTGACTGGTTTGTTACAACTGATGCAGGTATAACTGCTGAACAATATTTAAAAGGGCTTCCTTTATCTCAAAGAATTGAATTTACCTTAAAACTAATCAGAACTATTCTTCATAATCAAGATAAAGGCTTTTTCCATGGACGATATTACTTGCGTGATATGCTTGTATCTCCAACAGGAAAAATTTTTGTATTTGATATCGAAGAAAACCCTCTTGATATCATGGATGTTACGAATGCTAAAGCTAGAGAAATATTTCATTTCATTGTATCCATTTCTACAATTCTAAATGATAATGAAATGATGCAATTAGGGTTTTGGTTAAATAAGCATCTTGATAAAGAAACAAAAAAAAGCTTACTGATTTTCGAACACTATAAAAAAACTCTTAAATTTCTTGTTTTTTTTAAGAATTACATCGGAAGAGACCCTGCTCGTTTTCTCCATGCGGCATTATTTATTATAAGTTATTTGGACATACAAAAATAAGCTTACAATAAGTGTTTTTACAGATCCCTCTGCTTCAAGGATCAAAGCCTTATCTTAATGATTGATAAACAATGGCACCTCAGTTTTATTCATCAGTGTTTTTGTGCAAGAGCCAAATAGAGTTTCACTTAAAATATTATGGCTGAATGCCCCCATTACAATCAAAGAAGGATTTATTTGAGATATAAGTTCTAAAATATGAGGAGCAGGATTATCATCTGATATAACAACATGAGGTTTAAGTTTAACATCATATAAATTACTTAAATTAATAGCCTGATTAAGAGTTTCTTGAGCTTGTTCTGGAGTTGGTTTTACAGTGACAACATGCACTTCATTTCCTTTAGCCAATCCTAATAAAAGAAACATATGCAATGCTTTGGAAGCGTGAACACTACCATCATAAGCAATAATAACTCGTTTACCTTCTTTAAAATTCTCAGGCACAATAATAATAGGTCGTGGATTATCACGAGCAATGTGTCTAACAGTTAAATCGTTGTCTTGTTCTAAGGAAAAGTGGAAATCCGTTGTTTTTCCTAAAATGATAATATCACCTTCATAGGAAGCACGTTCAATTTCAGAAACAGGGAAACCTTCATATTCGTAGGCTTCTGCCTTAATATCTTCTTGCTCTGCTTTAAGTTTAAATTGCGCAAGAAGCTCATGCAAATGCCCTTCAGCTTCCTTGATAACAACCTCGTCTCTATAGATTTTAAAGGCAGATCCCCCTAAAGGTTCTGGCTGTGCTGCAGTTAACCAAGGAGTATCTAAAACAGCAATCGCTGTAAGAAGTGCCTTATGTTCTTTTGCTAATTTAATCGCATAATCGCGCGCATTAAGACTTGGTTTAGAGCCATCTAAAGCTAGAATAATTTTTTTTATCATTTCTTTCCTCCCCTTTTTTATACTTTATTCTAGTATAGCTATTTATTTTTCGAGGAGCAAGAAATAACCCCCACTAACGAGAGTGGAGGTTTGGTATTAAGCGGCTTCCATAAGACCAATGACGCGGTAAATCATTTGGATCTTATCATTTGAGAAATTAAGTTTTTGAGTCGTAAGTTGATTGTTTTGAGTCAATTCTACTGTACGAACGATACAATGATCTGTTTCATCATTTGTTTGCTGCCACCCTTCAAATTCCCCTAAAATAACTTCTCCTTCTTGAGTAATCAATAAGACTGAACATTGAGGAGATAAAGGTCTAGTTGGATGGGCAAAAATATGATCTCCAGATCTATATCTTGGTCCAAAATTATTATTTGCCATATCTAAACAAAAGGACATCGCTCCGGCAATACCAATAAGTTCATGTGGACGCGAAATCCATTCTTGTGGATTTTCAAGATCGATAAAATTCTTAGAATTTTTATGAATTACCTTATAAAGTGGTAAGTCTGGAGCTGAAAAGCGTGCAGATGATGTTGAATCATTCGCTTCACTATTTTCATTTTGTATCCGAGACATCATTACAAATTTGCTGCTTTGCGCATCTGTTAAAAGAAGATCACCAGGATGGCAAGACAACACATGAGCAAGGCGTTGTAAAATATCTGCATTTAAACGTCGCGTCCCACTTTCGAGACGCGAAAGATAAGAGGGTGAAAGCTTTGTTAAATCAGCAAGTTCTTCTAAAGTATACCCTCTTTGTAATCTAAGATCACGAAGAGGATGCTTTGAACGTTTGCGTTTTCTTGTTAGCAATTTATTGGGAGCAGTCCGTCCAAAAGGTTGTGCAGAACCCATAAAATGAATGTTTTGAGTTTGCAATTCTGTATTTACGGCTTTTTGACTTCCAGAAGCTTTCTTATAATTTTCAGAAATATTGCCAAATTGTGAGTATTTTTTTACAGTCATTCTTATCCCTTTCCCCTTAATCTTCCCTAAGATTTTTAAATACCTATAGCTTTACATTATTGTCTATAATTTTTCCAAAGAAAAATAAAAATTGACATTTACATGACCTTTTTGGCATTAAAATAGCCATGTGTTTTTTGTATACCTTATATGCGTAAAATACATAAAGGCGCAAGAACCTTTTTAAAATAAATATAAAAAATATAAACAGTGGGGCTATGGGAGGAAAATAATGCCTAAAAATCAAGACAAAAGGGCTTGGAGTATCCAAGAAATTGAATATCTTAAAGTTGGTTTTCAAATGAGTACACGATTGAAAATCATGGCTAAAGTTCTTAAGAGGAGTGAAACATCTATCAATAAAGCGCTCTCGCGCTTTGGGATTCGCCCTTATGGACTCAAGGGAAGAATTAAAAATAACAAACGGATCATTCCTTGCCTATCAGTAGAAACTTATCAGCAAACTATCGATAAACATTGTCAAGAATTAGAACCTAGTCGCTCTTTCCAATTAGAAAAAAAACAAGACCACGTTTTAAAGGATGATAAACCTATAAAAGAAAAAGATAAAACACTTTTAGAATCTTCCTTAGACTCTCCTTGTTTAAATCAAAAGACGAACGACATAAATTTTCATAATAATTGGATTGACTTTGAATCTGCTGTAAATTTATTGCAAGATATAGGAGATCGCGTAAATTATTCAGATAAAGAATTCAGGAGGAAAACCATTTTTATTAATGGAAAACCTTTTACGGCACAACAAATGCTTCTTCGTTTAAACCGATTGAGAGTACAGTCTGGGCTGGATCCTGTTTACATTACGAATATTACCGAATTCTGAAGAAGGGGAAATTTTTAAGGATGAAAAATATTCAAGTATTTTTAGGGGAGAATTAAGTGGAAGTCCCCTCTTTTGAACGACCGCAAATTCCCAATTTTGGAGCCGGCCCCTGTGCTAAGCCTCCTGGATGGGCGCTAGAACACCTTAAAAATGGGCTTATTGCAAGATCTCATCGTTCTGTAAAAGGTGTGGAACGCATCCAAGAAGTCTTAAGCTTACTTCGTGCCGTTCTTAACATCCCTGAAAATTATAAAGTAGCACTTGTTTCTGGGTCAGCGACAGGAGCCACTGAAACTTTATTTTGGAATTTGCTGGGTAAAAAGAAAGTTCAAGCTCATGCGTGGGATATTTTTGGTCATCGTTGGGCTCATGATGTAAAAAATTCCTTAAAAATAAATGATTTTACGCTATTAGAATTAGATTCTGAGGGTTTACCTCAACTTACACAAACAAACTTTGAACATGATATCATATTTACTTTAAATGCGAGCACGAGTGGAATTATCGCGTCAAATAGTTCATGGATTAGCCCCACTCGTGAAGGGTTAACCCTATGCGATGCAACATCAGCAGCCTTTGCGGTCCCTCTTCCGTGGGAATTTTTAGATGCAACTGCTTTTTCATTCCAAAAAGGCCTTGGAAGTGAAGCCGGCGTAGGGGTTATTGTCTTAAGTCCTCGGGCCATCGAGCGCCTGGAAGGATATACTCCACCGTGGCCTATTCCCTATCTTTTTCGTTTAACAACAGATAAAGGCGAATTTAACGAAAAGCTCTTTGACGGTTTTTTGCTTAATACTCCTTCAATGTTACTTATTGAAGATATTTTACAAGCTCTTAAATGGGCTCAAACTTTAGGAAACCAAGAGGCCCTTTATCAAAAAACTCTTGAGAATTATAAAGTTATTAAAGAGTGGCTAGGAACTGTTTCGTGGATCCAGTTTTTAGTCCCCTTCGAAGAATATAGATCTCCCTCAACCGTATGTTTAGAAATTACGGCGCCTTGGTTTAAAGCGTTAGCTCACGATTCTCAATGGGCGTGGATTAAGGAATTTTGCAATCTTTTAGCAGCGCAGAACGTTGCCTTTGATATTCAAAATCATATATCAGCAGCCCCAGCTTTAAGAATTTGGTGCGGCCCTACTGTTGAAGCTGAAGATTTAGAAAAATTAATGCCTTGGCTTGAATGGGCTTATCATCACTTAAAAAAATAAAAGCCCCAAAATCAGGGCTTTTATTATGGTCGGAACAAATCCTGTAAGTATTATTCAGCTGCAGCAGGTGCTTGCTCTTCTACTTGAGGGTGCGCTTCAGCTACTGGTGCTTCTTTTTGTTCTGCTGGAGCTTTTTTTGCTTTTACAGCCGCATAAGCCGCAGTACCAACAGCGACGACACCAGCTTGTACTCTTGGGTCTTTTGCAACTTTAACAGCAGCTGAAGCGCCTTTTTTAACAGCAGTTTTAAAGCTACTCCAAATACCTGCATCAGCTTGAGGAGCCTCAGATAATAAAGCAATAGATAAAGCGATTGAACTGATTAAAGTATTTTTTGCATAATTCTTTTTCATTGTTACTCTCCTGTTTATTAATTTTGAATCTATCCAATTATTATTCTAATGAAGAATCGTTAAAAAAAGCCTAATAGAAGAAAGAATTAACAGTCTATAGTTTTGGTGGCGCTTTCCTTGTTTTCAGAGAAAGGATGTGATAGCAAGAAAGAGTCGTATATTTTAGGAAAAAAATGACTGAAAATTCCACACAATATTTAGTTTTAGCGAGAAAATATAGACCCACGACGTTTGCAGATCTGATTGGGCAAGATACTCTTGTGCGTGTTTTGGGAAATGGCATCAAGCAAAATCGTCTTCCTCATGCCTTTATTTTGACAGGAATTCGAGGAACAGGAAAAACAACGACAGCCAGAATTATTGCGCGCGCTCTTAATTGTATTGGCCTTGATGGAAAAGGAAACCCTACTCCCTCCCCTTGTGGGGCTTGCGAACATTGTCGAGCTATTTCAGAAGATCGCCATATCGACGTTATTGAAATGGATGCAGCAAGTCGAACTGGTATTGATGATATTAGAGAAGTCATTGAAGCTTCTCGTTACCGGGCTGTTTCAGCGCGTTATAAAGTTTATATTATCGATGAAGTGCATATGCTTTCAAAAAATGCCTTCAATGCGCTTCTAAAAACTCTTGAAGAGCCCCCTTCTCACGTTAAATTTATTTTTGCGACGACAGAAATCCGTAAAATTCCAGATACGATTCTATCGCGCTGCATGCGTTTTGATTTAAAACGAATTGATGAAGAAACGCTAAAAACCCTTTTCAATAAAATTACTCTCCTTGAAGGCAAAACTATTGAAGAAGAAGCCCTTAATCTGATTGCGCGTGCTGCCGATGGCTCCGCCAGAGATGGTCTTTCTATTTTAGATCAAGCCATCATGCTGTCAGAATCAGCAGTTACAGGCGAAAAAGTAAGAAAAATGCTGGGTCTTATGGATCAAACTTATTTGATTGATCTGGCTACAGCCCTCGTTCAAGGCGACACCAAAACAGCTTTAAATTTATTTCAGCAGCTAAATCAACAAGGGACAGAACCTCTGGTTGTCTTAAAAGATTTATTAAGTTTTATTCATTGGCTTAGTACGAAAAGTGTGACTCAAAATGCGTTGCCTTATCCTGGCCTTACAGACCAACAAACTGAAGAAAGCAATAAATTAGCGCAAAAACTGAACTTCCCTCTTCTAGTGCGTTTTTGGCAAAGTCTTATCAAAGGCATTCAAGAAGTTTCTCTAGCCCCCTTACCAGAACAAGCTGTTGAGATGGTCTTAATGAAGCTTTGCTATCTTAGCCATCTTCCAACACCTCAGGAAATTATTCAAAATTTAGGAAATCCTTCTCATAAAGGCCCTGAAATTCCCCCCCAAATTTCTGCAGCCCCCCTCATAAAGCCGGAAATCACCCAACCTGCTCCGCAGGCACCTCAGCCATCTTTCGTGCTTCCAAAAGATTTTAAAGAAGTGGTTGCTCTCTGCCAAAAACATCGAGAACCTTTGCTCGAAGGAATTTTGAGAAATGATGTTCATTTAGTCAGCTTTGAACTTGGTAAAATTTCTTTTTGTCTCTCTTCTCATGCCCCTAAAGATTTAGCCTCTCGCTTAAAATCTCATCTAAAAGATTGGACAGGGATTGAATGGGAAATTATAGTGCAAGAAAAAAGTGAAAACGTTTATCCTTCATTACAAGCTCAATACGAAATTGAACGTTCTACTATTCGAGAAACTCTCCTTAATGAGCCTTTAGTTAAAGCAGCTCAGAAGAGTTTTCCTGAATCACAAGTTGTATATGTTGATGATATCCCTAAGGAGAAGATGGAATGAAAAATATTGGCCAACTCATGAAACAAGCCCAAGAAATGCAAGCTCAAATGGCTTCAATGCAAGAACAATTAGGAGGAATTCATGTGGAAGGAAAAGCCGGCGGCGGAATGGTTGAAGTCACTTTAACTTGCAAAAATGACCTTAAAAAAGTGAAGATTGATCCTTCTTTATTGAATCCTGCTGAAGTCGAAATTTTAGAAGACCTTTTGATCGCTGCATTTAATGATGCCAAACAAAAGGCTGAAACACGTACGGCTGAAGAAATGTCTAAAATCACGTCAGGCTTAAAATTGCCAGGTGGCATGAGTCTTCCTTTTTAGATTTATACTTCGTTCATAGTAAACTTAATGAAAAAAGATAGTATTTTATGATTGGTTCTGAGCTTCAAACCCTTATACAATTATTAGCTAAACTACCTGGTTTAGGCCCACGTTCTGCAAGAAGGGTCTCTTTACACCTCCTAAAATACAAAACGGAGCTTATGATCCCTCTTTCAGAAGCGCTGCATACAGCAGCCCAAGCGCTCAAAACATGTGAAATTTGTGGGAACTTAGATACGCAGAATCCTTGTGCAATATGTGCGAATAACAATAGAGAGTTGGGTCTCTTATGTGTCGTTGAAAGCATTGCAGATTTGTGGGCCTTAGAACGGTCTGGCTCGTATAAAGGATACTACCACGTTTTAGGGGGAACACTTTCCGCTTTGGATGGTGTTGGGCCTGAACAACTAAAAATCCCGGCCCTCTTACAAAGAGTACAAAGTACTGGGATTCGAGAAATTATTCTTGCGCTTAACGCAACTGTTGAAGGCCAAACAACATCTTATTATCTAGCAGACGCTTTAAAAACAACCCAAGCCAAAATAACTGCACTCGCTCATGGTGTGCCATTAGGAGGCGAACTTGATTATCTTGATGATGGAACTTTAACTGCCGCATTGGGTGCAAGACGGCAATTATAAAAAATAATTCAAACGAGTAAAAAACTACCCATTCAACCGATCTCTAAGTTGTTTACCAGCTTTGAAAAAGGGGACAGATTTAGCTTCAACTTTCACGGATTGTCCTGTTCTTGGATTTCTACCAGAACGAGCTTGCCTTTTTCTTGTTGTGAAGACGCCAAAACCTCTAAGCTCTACACGAGAACCATTTGCTAAGGCGTTTGAAATTTCTTCTAATACAATTGTAACACTTCTTTCAGCTTGGGCTATAGTTAAAGAAGAATTTGCATTTAAAATGCGCTCAATAAGTTCGGAACGTGTCATTTTTCCCACCTCTCATTTAAAGACACAATAAGGGTGCCAAATACATAAGGCTACGTCAAGTGTTTAATCTTATTACATAAATTAAATAAAAAGGGTATGAAAAAATCTTATAATTTTAATTCAAGATCCGTGTTGATCTTCAACGACGATTCAAAATTACGTTTGCATCAATATAAAATGTTTTCTACAGAGAGCAATATAGCGTTCATTGCCACCAATTTCTACTTGTTCCCCTTCAAGAATAGGTATTCCTTGACTGTTAACTCTTTGATTCATTGTCGCTTTTCTACCACAATGGCAGATTGTTTTAAGTTCGGTTAGATATTCAGACAATGCTAAAAGATATTTACTTCCTTCAAAAGGCTCTCCCATGAAATCTGTTCTCAAGCCATAGGCTAAAACAGGAATATCAAGTTGATCTACAATCTGACAAAGCTGATGCACTTGGGCTTTTGTTAAGAAATGAGCCTCATCAATAAGGATACAATTTAGATTATCCATCCTACAGGCTTCGTTTTTTACATAGGTAAAAAAATTAAAATCATGGGAATAAACGATTGCAGGGCTTTTTAGGCCAATGCGAGAGGCAATCCATCCTTCTTGATAACGATGATCAAAATCTGGAGTGAATAGAATCGTTTGCATCCCTCTTTCACGGTAATTATAATCAGATTGAAGAAGAGTCGTTGTTTTTCCTGCATTCATCGCAGAATAATAAAAATGTAATTTAGCCATGGATACTCTTTCTTAGTCTTGTTTTCTTGCAACAATGGTAGGAGCCATTCCTTGACTATCATAAATGACATCTACAATGGAAAACCCAGCTTCTTCAAGGTGAGATTTTGTCTGCTCTTCTGTACGAAATGCTTGCCACTTAATATTTAAAATTTCTTTTAAAATAGCTTTTTGTTTCTGAAGAGCTTTTGGATCAAAATTCTTCCATGTAGATTCATCAGATAACGTTGGTGAAGGTGTGAAAAAGCTAATAATTAATATCCCATTTGAATGTAAGGCTTTATGAAATCCTTTATAGAGAAGGATTACCTTTTGATCATCATGTTCATATATGTTCAACCCATGGTTAACGATAAAATCATATTTCTCAAATTCACCTAAGTTCCATAGGTCTTTTTGATGAAAAGAAACAGCCCCTCTAAAACCATGTTTAGCAACATTTTGCTTGGCATAATTAATCGTTTCAGCATCAGAATCAATGCCAATGAGACGTATATTGCTTATATTTTTATAATCGAGTGATAAAAGAGTATCCATTAAACCGCAAGGAACAGCAGATAAGGCCATGTTATCTTTTAATCTTTTTTGTATTTCGGTCTGAAAAATAGCAAACGTTTCCCGAACAGCAAGCGATAAAGGCGCTTCATTGATCATCCAATTCTCTAAAGGATGTTTCAAATTCATATAAGGCGCATACATAATTGTATATGCTCGCCAATATCCCGTAAGGCCACGATTTACTAATAAAGAGCGGCCAAATTCAAATTCATTAAGTTGATAAAGTAACTCTAACATTTCCTCTAAGGGAAAAGTTAAATAACGTGCTTCCTTTAAAGCTTTCTCATATGGTTGAAGATCAACATTTCTGTGGAGCTGAGGATGAACAAAATTTACTTCCTGTAAAGCGTGACTATTTCTCATAAATTCTTTAACTAAAACTAAAATTAGGTTTTAACTTAATACAACTTCATTATTTGAAAATAATTTTTTTGAGGGTCATTATAATTAAGTTAAAATTTAATGCAAGTTTCTCTAAAAAACATATAAAATTACGAATTTCAAAAAATAAATAATTAAATAAGTAGAATTATTTATTTTCTAGTAATTTCCTAATCTCTTCACTAAGTTCAGCGCTTGTTTTGGGGCTGCACATTTGCTCTTTTTTTGAAGAACATTGCATGCTTGAAAATTGATTATCCGCGCTTAAGCTCACTTGTTCTTTGTGTGTTTCAGCTTTTAAAGGCGAGAAGGCCAATATAAAAATTAAAGTTAATAAGTAGTGCATCTAATCCCCCGTTAATTCCCCATTTCTTTTCAATTAAATTAACATGAGGGAAGTTAAAAATTTGCTAACATGAGAGGATTAAATTTAGTATATAATTTAACTATGAAAAATGTTTGTCGGATTTATACATTAGAGCCCTTAAAAAACAATCAACCTCTAGAGCTTGATAAAGATAAAACTCATTATCTCAAAAATGTTCTAAGAAAAGAACAGGGTGATTTTATAAGAATTTTCAATGGTCAAGACGGTGAATGGCTTTCAGAAATCATAGAATTTACTAAAAAATCATGCATTCTAGAAATAAAACAGAACTTAAAAGCTCAACCTCAAAAGCAAGACTTGAGATTGATTTTTGCCCCTTTAAAACAAGCCAGACTTAATTTCTTAATTGAAAAATCCGTTGAATTGGGAGTTACAGAACTTATCCCCATTCTTACAGAGCATACACATGTCCGTGAATTTAATAGAGATCGCATCAAGAATATTGTTATTGAAGCCGCAGAACAATGCGAAAGATTATGTCACCCCACCATTCATCCTTTAATAACTCTCCCTGTTTTTTTAAGCCAATGGCCCCTAGAAAAAATAGTATTTATGAGTGATGAACGGCTAAATTCTCCAAGTCTTATACAGCGAATTATAGGGCCTCTCTCCTCTCCTGACTTTTCCTTGCTTGTTGGCCCAGAAGGAGGCTTTAGTTCTCTAGAATTTGACTTATTTTCACGGTATAAATTCATTCAGTCTGTTAGTTTAGGACAAACAATTTTACGAGCAGAAACAGCTGCCATTGCAGGATTAGCTGTATGTCATATAGCCAGAGAAGCAGGAGTAATTAATGAAAAAGTTATTTAATACTTTTTTTGGTCTCACTTTTTTTTGTTTAATATTAAGTAGTTTCTCTTCTGTGCAAGCAGATATCTCTGACTTTGAGAATTTAAAACCAGATCAAAAACCAAAAGACCTTGAAACTGATGCTTTAGAAAAATTACTCAAAACACTTGAGAGCAAAAGTGCTCGTAAGGAATTCATTTCGCAACTTCGAACAATGATCGCCGCAAAAACAAAAGCTGAAAGTGAACCTGCGCCTTTAGCCCTTTCAAAAATCTCAGAGATAATTCATTCTATTTCAGAGAAGATTATTGAATTTTTGAGTGAATGTGAAAAGACTTTTGCGGAAATCCTCGCTCTTTTTAATGACTCATCTTATCGAAGCGAATTTATTTATGCCATTAAGGATATTTTTCTTATCTTGGGGCTTGGTATTATTATCAATAGAAGTATCCGTTGGATGGGATATTATGCGTATAAGCATCTAAATAATTCGTCCCATTTTACAAAACTTTCAAATAAAAAAATAAGGATTATTCAAAGAATAATAAGTGGTTTTGCGATTATAAGTATGACAATTGCAATGTTTACATTTGCTTCCAATTCCTCTCTTAAAGGCATGATGGTACCGATTACCTTTCTTTTAATGATATCCTTGGTAAGTTATGAATCTTCTCTTTTTCTTTTCCAGCTAATTTTTTCACCAAAATGGAAAGAACTTCGTTTAATTAAAATTAATGATTCTACAGCTCTTCTTAGTTATCGTTATTTGCGTTTAGTAACATTCTTGATGGTCGTTGGAATCACTCTCAGCGAACTTATTTTACTTTTAAAAGGTCCTACAATTTTTTACTCTTTTGTGATTAAAAGCATGCTTTTCATCGCTTGCTTTAAAACTTTATGGTTTATTTATGTGATGCGCAATCGTGTAAGCCAGTGGCTTTTACGGCAAGAGCAAAGTGTAAATCGACAAAAACCATTTTCCTCAACTGTTGCAAGAAGTTGGCATGTCTGGGCAAGCCTCTATGTATGTCTTTTTGGAATTACCACGTTTTTCCAAAGAATTAATAATGTCAAAACTGTTGCTTTTTCATTTATTGGTACGGCATTTTTAATTACAATTTCTTATGTTTTGGTCTTAAAGATTCCTAAATTTGTTCGGACATTTATGGGCCATGTGACACATCATTTACCTCACATAGCACCGAGAAAAGGTTTCTATACGATTTTCTTTTCCCTGCTTATTAGTTTGAGTATTATTTTTAGTCTTCTTTTCTTATCATTAGAAATATGGGATCTTGAAGTATTTGATTTCTTTTCTGAAATTGAAGGATTACCATCTGCGTTTTTAAATATTCTATTGATTTTTATCTTAAGCATTTTTGTATGGGAAACCAATGAATATATTATAGATCGACTTTTCAACCGTTCTGCTAAACATCAAAGAGGCACAGCTAAAAAACAGCGGCTTTTAACGATAAAACCTCTCGTTCAAAATACAACAAGGTTTATTTTATTTGCGCTGGTTGCTTTGATTATCTTTGCTGAACTTAATCTCGATATTACTCCCCTCTTAGCAGGTGTTGGTGTTATTGGTATCGCTTTCAGCTTCGGTAGCCAATCTTTAGTTAAAGATATCATCACAGGTATTTTCATTTTAGTTGAGGATACAATTAATGTGGGTGATATTGTTCAAATTGATGGTCAAAATGGGAATGTGGAAGCTATTTCTCTAAGAACAGTTCGATTACGTGATTCTGAAGGAAATCTCCATACAATTCCATTCAGCGGCATTACAAAAATTACGAATATGTCTAAGAATTTTTCCTATTATCTTTTTCAAATTGGAATTTCATATTCTGAAAATATCGATCGGGCTTTCGAAGCGATGAAAGAAGTCGATCTAGAATTGCGGCAAGATGCCCGTTATGACGCAATGATTTTAGAACCGTTGGAGATTATGGGCGTTGATAAATTCACCGAGACAGGTGTTATTCTTCAAGCACGAATTAAGACACTTCCTGACAAAAGTCGCTGGATTGTTGGGCGTGAATTTAATCGGCGTTTAAAAATTAACTTTAATCGACAAAAGATTGAATTTGCTTATGAACAAAAAGTTTATAAACTGATTCTCTCTCCAGAAATCCCTCTGATATCAAAAAGTTAATCACGCCAAAACTTGGGACTAAAAAGAATTAGGATCGTAATATATTCTAACCGTCCTACTAACATGCCAAGCATTAAAAGCCATTTTGCGCCTGTGGGTAAAGCCGCATAAGAACCGGTTTCTCCTAAAATGTCACCGAAACCTGTTCCCATATTATTGAGTACACTTAAGGAAGCAAAAAGACAGGTTAATAAATCCAATTCAAATAAAGAAAGGGATAAAGAAAGGATTCCTAAACAAGTGACGAATAACGCAAAAAAAGTAAAAACAGATAGAAAAATTCCCTCCGGAATGGGCTTTCCATTGTACATGGGAATGAAAACCCCATGAGGACGTCTTAGCTGAAGGATTTGAGTTTTTACAGTTGCATACATGACTTGAAAACGAAAGACTTTTATGCCGCCTGCTGTTGAACCTGTACAACCTCCGATCATTGAAAGAGCCAACATAATCATAATGGGGAAATTTCCCCACAAAGAATAATCTTGGGAATTGAATCCGGTTGTTGTCAAAACGGATGTCACGTTGAAAATAGAGTGCCTTAGGGCATGCACAAATTCATGACCATCTTGCCAAAGCCAAAAAGTTATCGCTAAGCTCGCAATAATAAGGATTTTAAATAAAGTGCGAACTTGGCTATCTGTAAAAAGAGTTTTTGCGTCCCCTTGGATGCATCGAACGAAAAGCGTTAAGGTAATTGCCCCCATAATCATAAAAATAATCAAAATTATTTCAATATACGGATCATCAAAATACTCAATTGAAGCTTCAGAAGTTGAAAAACCACCTGTCGAAACAGTTGAAAGAGCATGACAAAAGGCATCAAAGAAAGCCATCCCTGCCCACCATAATGCCAACGTACATGCAAAGGTGAGGAAAATATAAGTTCCAAAAATTGCAGATGCAATCTGGGAAACTTTGGGAAGTATCTTTTCTGAGCGATCTGAGAATTCACTACGGAACAGCTGCATTCCTCCAATTCTTAAAAGAGGTAAAATGGTAAGCGCCATTAAAACAATCCCAATTCCGCCGAGCCACTGAAGCAATGAACGCCATAAAATAATTCCATGCGAAGCATAATCTAGACGGACAATTGCTGTGGCTCCTGTGGTTGTTAAGCCTGAGATTGCCTCAAAAAAAGAGTCTGTTAACGAGGGCGTACTATACGTAAAGATAAAGGGAAGAGCCGCAAAAACAGAAATTGTTAGCCAATTTATGGCAGTTAAAAGAAAGGTATCCCTTACAGTAAGATTTTGTATTTTTTTAGAACGGTTTGCGAGCACTAAAAGCAAACCCACAAAAAGCGTAATCCCTGATGAAAGAGCAAATGCTTGCCAATTAATATCATGATGAAAAAAATCTACAAGGCCCGGCACAATCATTCCTACGGCAAGAGAAATGAGAAAAAGGCCAGATGTAAAAAAAATAGGCTGAAATGCAATCACTTTAAAATTTCACTAATAATTCCGTCTTTCTGCTTATACTGCAAAAAAAGAAAGAGTTAATCCATGAAAATTTAAAATATTTTGTAAGTGGGGCGAGTGATGGGGCTCGAACCCACGACCTTCGGTACCACAAACCGACGCTCTAACCAGCTGAGCTACACCCGCCATAGGCCCTTTTGTAAATATTTTAAAGAAGGTCGTCAAGAAAAATAGGGAATGATTAAGAATATTTAATTAGATGATCTTTTTCTTGAGTCTGGCCACCGCATCGATTATCTTCACTTACAACCAAATTTTAAGGACTAAATTTGGAGGGGTGCCAGAGCGGTTGAATGGGGCGGTCTCGAAAACCGTTGTGCGCGTGAGTGTACCGAGGGTTCGAATCCCTCTCCCTCCGCCATTTTCTAAACTTAAACATCCATGACAGAGCCTTCATTTAATATTCAATCTCTTATTTTATATCGTGATGCCATGATGCTAGTCTTGAATAAACCTTCAGGCATTGCCGTCCATGCTGGCGCTAAAAAGAACAATAGCCTAGATGCCTATTTTAAGGAATTAACCTTCGGTTTACCACGACTCCCTGCCCTTGCTCACCGCCTTGATAAGGATACAAGTGGTTGTTTAGTCTTAGGCCGCCATCCTGAAGCCTTACGACGCTTAGGACATCTTTTTGAAACAAATCAAATCCAAAAGACATATTGGGCGATTGTCAAAGGGCGTCTTTCTCAGAAAGAAGGCATTATTGATCTTCCTTTAGCCCCACAATCTGAAAAGAAATATCATTGGTGGATGAAAGTAGATCCTGAAGGTAAATCTGCCATCACTCATTTCAAAGTTTTAGGGGAAACAGATGATACCTCTTGGCTTGAGTTAAAACCTCAAACAGGGCGCACTCATCAACTTCGTGTTCATTGTGCGGCGCTGGGAAATCCCATTCTAGGAGATCGTATATACGGGGTTTTAGAAGATAAGTCTCAGCTTCATTTGCATGCCTATTCGATTGAAATTCCGCTCTATTATAAAAAGCCATCTATCGAAATTAAAGCGCCTTCCCCCTCCTATATGGAAGCTTATATCAATAAACTTATTTAGGTATCGGATTTCGTTTTGGAAAGCATCTCTTGTCGTTGATTTTCAACGTATAAGACTCGCGCCAATGTATCCATAAGAATGCCAATCGTTATATCGATGTTTTGGTTATCAAGATCAAATGACCTCCCGATACCTTCAATATCAAAAAAATTGTTAAATCCTGCTTTTGAGATTTCTAGATCGGTGACGTCTTTTTGGTAGTGGATATAAGGGTTATTGGAAATCATTAATACTTTTTTATGGGCTTGTGGCGTTGTCTTTTGAAGCCAAAGTTGAACACAATCCATAGTTTGTGCTCTAGTTGAATTTTGCTGTTTTGTTGCTTCTATGAATATTGGTTTTTTTTCTCTCAGAGAAGATGGTAATTGAAGTTGATCCCAAATTAATTTAGAAGCTTCACGTTCATCTAAGGGTAGAATTTTAGGTATATTCCAATGGGGATCTTTTAAATAAGGGGAAGTATTTAAAAGAACTTCTTTGGTTTCAGTTAAGAATAGAGTTCTTTCTCCAACCAAGAAAACGATCTGAGTTTCAGGTTTAAAAAAGATAATCCCATTTTCAATATTTTTTGCAAGAAACATAAGTCTTTCCCGCATATCAGGAACAGTTGATCCTTGAATAAGGATAATATCAGGACAAACATTTCTTTTTGGATAGACAGAGGTTATATATCCTAGATCGTAAAAGTATTTAATAATTTCTTTCTTTTGCTCTATTGATAATCTGGAATAGAGTTTTTTATAATGTTGAATTGCTTCTTTTGACATTCTTTCAGCATGTTTGGGACGTAAAAAATGCCTTTGAGCTAAAGCATTTAGCTCTTGTATAGTTGCTTTTTTTTCTACAAAAATTTTCTCAAATAGTGTTTCAGAAAGATGATAAGATGAACTATTTAAAACATAACTTAAAAGACAGAATATTTTTATAATTTCTTGCATTAAATTTCCTTCTTCAAAAATTAATTTAGTAAGTTAATATTAAATTCTCTGAGTATTTTTTCAATAAGTTTGTGAGTGCTATGTACTCTATAGTAAGTATTTAAAATTCTTTATTTTTTATATTTTTTGCAATCATTACAAAGAATTATAACTATATCCATCGAGTATCTTTTTATTAATTTTTGAAATTTGTGACGGAAATTTGTTGATATTTTTGGTGAAATTTGTTACTATAATTGTATAGGGTTGAAGAGTTGACGAACTCTTCAACAATCTTCTCGAGAGAGCCTAAGGGGATTGATCACTCCGAAGTAAGATAAAAGAAAGAACAGGTAGGTTTAACGTTTACAACTAGGAGAAAGATGAGATGCGATAGGTAAGACAAGAAAAAGAACAAGAGTAACAAAAGATAAGAAATAAAGGTTTTAAGGGGTTTGAATGGATGAATTTAAGCGAATGACTTTCTGCGTCTTAAACCAAGGATCAACATCGTATGAAAGAAAGAGAGAAAAATAAAAAAATGACTTAGTGACTGACGAAACCGTACATCAAGGAATGTACACCACATCTTCAGAATCTTCAATGATTTTGAAGAGGACAAGTTCTCAGATTCCCTTGGTACCGGGGAAGAGAGAGACTAGACCAAAATTGGATGTTTGACAGCGTGAATAAATGAAACTAGAGGCCTTGTGAGGCAACTGGCAACTTCAGCGGAAGCAATGGAACCAAAAGTATTTTAAAAGAAACGTTTAATTTTCTATGGTTCAAAAAATAGATGAATGGTGGTGGAAAGGTTTGGAATAGATCTCATGGTGATAAGCTCGATCTATCGGCTGCTTGAGATTCTCGGGACACGCCCGAGAATGACGAAAAAGAGAGAGGCCAGGACTTCCATAGGTGAGATCTGAATAAGCATTGAGATAGGGGGAAATGCTACGTTGGCAGAAGTCTTAAATGAGAATGTCTGGGAATGATAAAAACAGAAAACCAAAGTTATTTAGCTCTGAGAGAGAGTGAATGAAAATTCTGAAAACAAGGGGGTAATCATTGTGGAAGGAAGAGAAATTATCAAAAAAAGAAAGACGAGATGATCCTTCTTCCTGTTATTATTTCAACAAGGAAGAAGGATTTGAAACGTCGGGCGATTGATCTCAAACGACTTTCGAATTTTGATCTTTCCGCAGTTTCGTAAAAAGAGGAAGTAAGAAGCCTGCCACCACAGAGACCGCTAAAATCAGCTCTTTGTGATTCGCATAAGCTTCTTTTAAATGCAAATCTTCGGCTTTATGTTTAAGAGTCTCAAGCGATTTATTAATCATGGTTTTTTGGCTTTTCTGGCGCGCGATCACCATTAAAATTCCCCCTACAAAAAGCAGAGAACCACTTAAAAGTAACCCTGTTTCAAAGGCTCCCAAAAAAGGAACAAGATAGTGAAATCCAAAATAAAGGCCAAAACCTAAACCGCCTAAGATAAAGCAAGTTCCAAGAGTGCATAACCAAGAGAACGATTTTTCTTTCGATTTCAAAAATAAATCCAAAAGATTTAAAGCAAACATCATCATTTTAACGCCTTAAGAGGTTAGAAAGTAAAATTCCTGCGCCAAAAGCCAATAAAACGGAGGCTAAGGGACGTTCTGCAATGCGATCTTCAAGCTCATCTAGTTTATCTTGGCCATAACTGATGATCTCTTCCCCTTTTTCTTTTAAAGAATCTGTGGAGAGTTGTTGAGATATGCCTTTCAATTCATCTTTAAGCTCATCAAAGATTTCTTGGGCAGCCCCTTTGAGATCATCAAAATCATCTGCCGCGGCATTTTTTAATTTTCCATAAGCTTTTTCGCCGTCCACTAAAAGTTTCTGTAAATTTTTAGATTTTTTGGGATTCAAATTGTAGGAAGCTGAATCTGAAATATCATTAATAATCGTACGGTATTTTTCGAGCCTATCGCCAAAGTTACGAATGATGCTATCATTGGTATACATAATTCTTCCTTCTCAATTATTTAAATAAAAATTCAAGGGAATCAGCTTACAAGGTACAGGGGAGTGAAAACGATTCTGTAAGCTGATTCCCTTAGGTTGTCCGAAGACATTTTTTATTTTAAGAAAGCCTATCAGAAACAAAAGTTGAAAAAAGTTGTCTTTTTCTCGTGTTATTTCGTAAGGACTTTAGGAGATTCTTAAATATTTAAGAGAGAGCAAGGTTTTTTTGATCAATAAAATTGTCGAAGATCCCTTTATTAAATGACACGCATGGATTATTGTTGAACCCTTATTTAAGGAAGAAAATTTTAAGGATCTCTAAAAAGTGTTTATAAGCTATTTAAAAAAGTTACAAAAAAATATTCTTTTTCAATTGGTTATGATATTTACTTTGGTCCTCTTTTTTGGGGAATGTTTTCCTCTTCTTCTGAAAGAAGGGGCTTATGCCGTGAGTCTTTCGATTAAAGAATTGCTTGTCTTCAGTTTGCCTTTAATCATTTTCAGCTATCTTACATCTTGTCTATTTTCCTTAAAGGGTGGCGCTTTAAAGTTTATAGTTTTTATTTTGATCGGCGTTATCCTTTCAAATACAATTTCAATTTTAGCGGCCTATGGCGTTAAAATGACAGGATTTTTAGAATTTAGTCTTCAAAAAGCAACCATTACAACTCCCTCTGTTATTCTGAAACCTTTATGGCAATTTAGTCTTCCGTTATGGATTAAAAATGATTGGGCTCTGTTTGCAGGCTTGGGAGTCGGTGCATTTTTAGCTATCTTTCCGCATCCACTCATTGAAAAAGGACTTCGAAAACTCAAAGGAAAAGTCGATTATCTGTTGAATAAAATCTTTATTCCATTGCTGCCGGTTTTTATTTTGGGCTTCATTTTGAAATTGAGCCATGAAGGTCAGTTACAACCCATCCTCAAAAATTATGCTCATATGTTTGGCATTATTATTACCGCTCTTACCCTCTATATTCTTTTGATGTATGGGGTTGCTGTAAAATTTAAAGCGAGCGCGTGGCGTCAGTGTTTAAAGAATGTTTTTCCCTCGACTGTGGCGGGATTTTCAACAATGTCGAGTGCCGCGACAATGCCAGTAACTCTTTATGCCGCTGAAAAAAATACCCATGGAAATAAGATGGTCGAAGCGATTATTCCTGCAACCGTAAATATTCATCTCATCGGTGATTCAATCGGGGTGCCGATTATGATGATGGTGGTGATGGCGGCTTTTGGGCATCCTCCGATGGATTTTTCAACATACCTCCTTTTTACAGGATACTTTTTGATGACAAAATTTGCGGTTGCGGCTATCCCTGGTGCGACGGTTATTCTTATTGTTCCTGTTCTTGAAGCCCATTTTGGGTTTACCGCTGAAATGTCAGCGTTGATCACGTCAATTTATATCTTGTTTGATCCGGTTATTACAGCCGCAAATGTGACTGGCAACGGGGCGTTTGCTATTCTTTTCGCAAATTTATTGAGCAAAAAGAAAGCCGCCCCTCGGCAAGCTTTCGTGGATTAAAAGAAGAACCTTATGCTTTAGGTCGCATGGTCGGAAAAGCGATGACGTCTCGAATGCTAGGTGAATTTGTTAATAGCATTACAAGGCGATCAATCCCGATTCCAAGGCCACCTGTTGGCGGGAAACCGTATTCCAGGGCCGTAATAAAGTCTTGATCGAAAGGCATTGTTTCTTCATTGCCACGGGCTTTCGCCGCAACTTGAGCCTCAAAACGTCCTTTTTGATCTAAGGGGTCTGCAAGCTCCGAAAATCCATTCGCAATCTCCCAAGCGTTCACATACGTCTCAAAGCGTTCTGTAAGGCGGGGGTTTTGAGGATGAGGTTTTGCCAAAGGCGAGATATCGAGCGGGAATTCTGTCACATGCGTTGGTTGAATCAAGGTGTGTTCAACTTTTTCAGCGAATAGCGTTTCGACAACACCACCCCACGAATCGGCGCTGCTCGCATTGATGCCTGCTTTTTGAGCTGCGGCCTTGGCTTCTTCAAGGGAATGAATTTGATGGAAATCAATTCCTGTTGCTTCTTTGACAAGCTCAAGCATAGGCTTGCGGGCCCAAGGTCCCTTGAAGTCAAGTTGGATATCATTGAAATCAAATAGAAGCTTTCCAAAAACCTTTTCAGCAACTGCCGAAACCATATTCTCGGTGAGTTCCATCATCTTATGACCATCCGCATACGCTTCATAGATTTCAATCATTGTGAATTCAGGGTTATGACGAGTTGAGAGGCCTTCATTGCGGAAATTTCTGTTAATTTCAAAAACTTTTTCAGAAAGGCCTCCGACAATAAGCCGCTTGAGGTAAAGCTCAGGTGCAATTCTTAAATAAAGCTCCATATCAAGGGCATTATGGTGGGTAATGAACGGTTTTGCCGCGGCTCCTCCTGCCAAAACATGCAACATCGGTGTTTCAACTTCGAGGAAATCTTTTTTATTCAAATAATCGCGAATGGCAACAATGATTTGTGAACGTTCACGAAGTGTTTGGCGAGACTCAGGATTTGCAATCAAGTCAAGGTATCGTTGACGATAGCGTGTTTCAACATCTTGAAGTCCATGATATTTTTCAGGTGGGGGAAGTAAGCTCTTGGAAAGAAGGGTCACTTCTTCGGCATTCACGGTAATTTCTCCACGAGGGGTGCGTCGCACGATTCCTTCAATCCCAATAAAATCCCCTAAATCAAGGAGTTTAATCAGCTCAAATTGTTCTTCAGTGAGATGATTTTTATGACAAAAGATCTGAAGTTTTTCATAAGGATCACTGAGATCAATGAACATACCACTGTTCCGAATGGAGGCAATACGTCCCGCAACGCGAACTTTATCTGTCGTTTCTTGGCCAGCTTCTAGAGAAGCATACGTTTGCTGAATTTGACTTAAAGTATGCGTTTTTTCATATCCTGAAGGATAAGGATCAATCCCTTTTTCACGCAAAATTTCAAGTTTTTTTAACCTGACATTGCGGAATTCATTTTCGTCTTCAGTGGGTGTATTTAAGGGCGTTGTCATGCGAATACCTATCATTTTATTTTGGGTGCATTTTCCACATAATAAGGGTGAGGGTCAAGAATTTGATCAAATTTATTAATTTGATCAATCTGATCAAAAAATTTAGTTATTTTTTTATAAGTTCTTCTAATATTTGCACAGCATTTAAAGCTGCGCCTTTTCGCAAATTATCAGCAGCGATCCAAAGGGAAAGCCCTGAAGCCACGGTTGTATCTTGACGTAAACGACTGACACAAACGACGTCTTCGCCGGCAATTTCAAGGGGCGTGATATATCCGTTCTCTTCGGGTCGATCAAGAACGAAAATGCCTTTTGATTTTTGAAGAGTCGTGCGTGCAGTCTCAACCGTGATCGGTTTCTCAAATTCAACGTTTACGGAAAGACAATGGCCAATGAACACTGGGACTCGGACGCAGGTTGCTGTGACCTTGAGAGGCATTTCAAAAATTTTCCGCGTCTCAAGGGCAATTTTTTCTTCTTCAGCTGTGAATCCATCTCGTTGAAAGCGATCAATTTGAGGAATGAGGTTAAAAGAAATTTGTTTTGGAAAGACATCTTCAGGAATATTTTCATTCACAAGGATAGCCCTTGTTTGGTTAAAAAGCTCATCCATTGCGGCGGATCCTGCCCCTGAAACGGATTGATAAGTCGACAGAACAATACGTTTAATCTGGGCAAGGTCATGCAGAGGCTTCAGGGCGACAGTTAAAGGAATGACAACACAATTAGGGCTGGCGATGATGCCGCGTTTTGGTTTTTCTTGAAGGCGATGACTATTGACCTCGGGAACGAGAAGAGGCACATCTGGTTCAAGGCGGAAATAAGAACTTTTATCCACAATCATTGCACCCGCAGCTGCGGCTTTGGGAAGATATTGCGCAGCAATTTTTGCGTCGACGGCGGAAATCACAAAATCAATTCCTGTAAAATCAAATTCTTCAAGCGCCAGCACAGGAAGAACTTTGTCTTCTCCAAAAGAGACTTCGATCCCTTTGGAACGGTTAGAAGCTAAAGCAAAGATTTCTTTAAGAGGAAAACGACGTTCGACTAAAATATTTAAGGCTTCTCGGCCGACATTGCCTGTGGCCCCTATAACTGCGATGCGATAAGTCATGTTGTTTTCCTAAGGTGTAAGATTTCTTCACCTATAATCAAGCTCAAAAAAGAAAGCTAGGATAAAATAATTTTTAGAGATGAATCTACGCTGTAACTTCTATGGATTGATATCTTGTAAGAGGCATCAGAGATTTTAAAGGTAATTGCTTCTTAAAAAGTTGAGCTGAGTTATTCCGTAGAGCCTGAGGCATAAATTTCTGACTATAGATATAAGATTCGAGAACGCATAAATTTCGGCAGAGCCCACGCCTCTTGAATCACATAAACAAGCACCATCAAATAAAGATTTAATAATCTTATTGTAGCATAAATCTTAATTTTATTTTTCATCTTGTTTTTTATTATTTAAAAAATTTTTTTATTGATGGTTAGGGAAGTTTTTTTCAAAGAAAAAGGTTAAATCAAGTTTTTGCTTAATTTAACCTTTTCATAAAAGACGCGTGAAGCTCAATTAGAATCCGACAGCTTCGTGAGCAGGAACATAGGCATAGCCGAGTTCTTTAGCAACGGCTTCATATGTGACATGACCATGAAAGACGTTGAGCCCGTTACAAAGATGTGGATCTTCAGCTAGAGCATTTTTGTAGCCTTTATTTGCAAGAGCAAGAACAAAAGGAAGCGTTGCATTGTTAAGGGCAAAAGTAGAAGTCCGAGCCACACCGCCGGGCATGTTTGCCACACAATAATGAACAATGCCATCCACAATATAGGTGGGATTGTCATGTGTTGTTGGGCGGCTTGTTTCAAAGCAACCACCTTGGTCAATTGCAACATCAACAAGCACTGAACCGGGGCGCATTTTTTTGAGCATATCGCGTGTCACGAGGCGAGGCGCTGCTGCACCAGGAACTAAAACTGCCCCAATAACAAGATCTGCTTTTGCAACATAGCGTTCAACGGCATCAAAAGTTGCATAAATTGTATTAAGGCGAGAGCCAAATTCTGCGTCTAATTGTTGAAGTCTTGTGAGAGAACGATCGATAACTGTGACATCTGCCTCAAGGCCAATCGACATTCTTAATGCATTTGTTCCAACGACACCACCGCCTAAGATTACAACGTGCGCAGGTTCAACACCTGGAACACCGCCGAGCAATACACCGGATCCGCCGGGGTATTTCTCAAGGTTATACGCACCAACTTGAACGGACATACGGCCTGCAACTTCACTCATAGGACGAAGGAGAGGGAGACCTCCTGTGCGATCAGTAACGGTCTCATAAGCAATTGCAACGCATTTTGAGTCAATGAGTCCTTGAGCTTGTTCGGGATCTGGCGCAAGATGGAGATAAGTAAAGAGGATTTGGTCCTCTTTTAACATTTTTGTTTCACTTGGTTGAGGCTCTTTAACTTTGACAATCATGTCAGCTTGCGCGAAAATTTCTTGTGCGGAAGATTTTATGTGAGCCCCAGCTTTTTGATAATCTTCATCGCTAAAACCGATTCCTATGCCAGCCCCAGTTTCAATAATGATCTCATGGCCATGATAGATAAGTTCGCGAACACTACTTGGCACAAGGCCAACACGATACTCGTGTGTTTTAATTTCTTTGGGAACACCAATACGCATTCAATAACTCCTTCTTAATGAACAATTCTTAGCAGAACGATATAGGCTTCTTTTGAACAAAAAGCAAATTTCTTTTAATAGGATGAATCCTGTTCTTTAGAATTTTGATTATTGACAGGTGGGATTCCTAAGATTTTTAAGGTTTTTATTAAATCTCCTCCGTCTTGAATAAGTTCAGCAAGGAGTTCACTTAAAGACATATCTCCCCAGGAAACAGCACGTCGAATCAAGTAAGGGGTTGGACTATGAGGTTCCACTTTAGCTAAGTAATCAGAAATTTCTGCAAGCATTTGATACGCTTGTTCCCGATTTGTAATTGTCTGAGGTGTATCTTTTTTCATTATTTTTTTTACCAAGTTAATAGAAGAAGCAATTTTGGAGGGTTTTTCTTCTGGTTTTTCATCTTCATTCTTTCCAGAGAGAGATGGGGGATGAAAGGGTTCTCTTTTTTTAAGGGTAAGTGTCGAAAAATCTTCTAATTTCTTAATTTCTTGTCGTAAGAGATTAAGAATTGAAGGATAATTCGAACATTTTTGTAAAATAAAAATTTCTAACTCATTAATAATTTTAATCGTATTTTGACAACTATTCACAAGGTCTTCATAAAATTCTGCTGGAGTCTGAGATTGGCTTTGAAGAAATTGGGACATTTTTACTGAGGGCTCATTCTGGGTTATTTTACTTTTTTGAGCGGCTTCATGTCCCATTTTGAGAGTGTTCTCATAACGAGCTGCAATTTCATAATCTGTATAAGTATAACCTTTATTTTTATTATGGGAGGTATGCGTAATTGCCATCAATCGAAGAGGGATAAGTAATTTTTCATTTAACCACTCAAGAGGCGCAAGTCGATATTCAATATCTTCTTTTTGAATTTGAGGATGGAGAGTTGTCCAGAAATTTTTACAGAGGCCAAGACAAAGTGTAATTCCCAATTCAAGTCCTTTCATCCCATACAGCCTCAGCCAAGCGTCTGTGAGCCATGCAGCAACTTGCAGATCTTTAGAGTCATTTTGCAAGATAGAACAGGCCAATTCTTCAACTTTTCCCCAATCTGCTTTTTTTAATTCTCTTTGCCAAATACCTAAAGAAAGAGCTTCATCTTCTTCGATGCGGGCATTTCGAAGTTGATCATAATGATGTTCATATTGTAAATACCGGCCAGATGGTTCTTTCCCCTTGAGAGGCGTTAAAAGAGATGAAATTTGCTTTGATGCTTTTTCTAATCCTAAAATCATTTTAAAAAGCCTTTTTCGAAGGTTGTCCCTTTAACATAAAAGAATCTAATAGGGGTGCCTGTATTGGGAAGCGTGGAAGGGCAATATATTTTATTTTTGAGCTTTCTTTTTCAGAGGATGCATTTTTCTCTTCTTTTTTACGTTTCACAGTCTCATGAAGAGCAATTCTTAAGTATACACGGCTATCTGTCGTTTTTTTCTCAAGAGTGGAAGGAGTATCTTCTTGAGGGTTCTCAAGTCTACATGTGGTCGGAATAATAAATTCTAATAATGAGCTTGGAGAATTTTTTAGGTTGGATGGTTCTGTCTCATAAGAGATATGTTCTTTAATGAGCTTGATGAGACTCCAACGTCCTGTATATACAAAACTTGCTTTAGGGCCAATCACAGTTAAATTTGATTGTCGAGGATCCGAAAGGGGGGACAGATCTCCATCTATCGCCCAGCGTAAATCAACAATAATAGGCATTCCCATGGTCCAAGAAGTTTTCAAATTCTTTTGACGGAAATCAAGTATTTGAGAGCCCACTTGCATACGCCAATCAATAATTTTATCTCCTCCGGCTTCACGTGTACGATCCGTACGGAATGAGACATCGAAATCAATCTTTGAAGGTATTGTTTGGTCTGCTTTTTGATCAATCGCAGCTAACATTAAAGCACGAATACTTTGAATATCTTTAACAAAGCGGATCGCTTCAGATTCAGTCCCATCGATTTTGGAATATTTCTCAAGAGAAGAAATTTCTTGTGAATCAAGCATATCGAAAAGTTCAAAGAAGGTTGTGACGTCATCTTGGTCAGCATCAAAAGTCTCGGAATTTTCTAACTTATGGCTGAAAGGAAAGCGTCCAGCAAGATGGGTGTTAAAGAATGTTGCAGCTTTATTGTAATGCTCAAAAGCGCGATAAACTGTCACATTTTTACATCTTTTTCTAAGTTGTTTGCTAATGGTGTTGCGAATATCAACAAAATAATCATTAAAGTCTGTGAAATCATCTTGGAAATCAAGAGAAGCACAATTTTCGAGCGTAATTTCATTGATGTCGTACGTTAAGAAATGTTCGAGAGCCACTAAAGAACTTCCAGGTGTTTTCTTCTCATAATCATCCACAGCTTTAATAATTCGTGTCCACCAATCGACGAGAGGAATATCAAAAGGAATGTCTTCAAGATAACCAATACTAAGAAGCGTAAGAATAGGTTCGGCAAGTTCTTTTGCAAGGAAGCTGACTCTGATCCTTTGAGCCTTTAAAAATGCTTTCATGTCATTAAGGTCGCGAACACCAAAAGCTTTTAACCCAACCATAAGACTTCCATCCCACCACACAAACATATCTTCGCGTGCAGCGTATAGATCATCATTTTCAAGAATTTTCTCAATTTTTTGTAATATATGCTGACTCTCATTTACGAGGAGTTGTCTCAGTTGAGTATTTTGAGTCACCAATCCACCTTCATCAAATACGCTAAAAATTCGAGCGAAGATCGGGACAACTTTAGTCACATTAAGAACTTGGGCTTGAAGAAGTTCTCGCGTTCCAAGACTTGTGCTGTTTGTTGGTTCATCACTAAGAACTTGAGACTGAGCCACATAGTTCAACAGACATTGACGCATACTATTGCGGCCAATTAGTTTCATGATGTTTTGGAGGATAGGAGGCATATTATTGAGACGTTGCCCGATGAAATCTTCGAAATTTTCAATTAATATTCCGGCTTTTTGCAGCGTAAGATCATCCCAAAATAAAAGCTTTCCTGTAGGAACTTTTGTCATTATTTGTTGATCAACAGATTTCATCATAAAAGGCTCTTCCAAAAACATTGACATATAATCAATGAAATGAATGAGGCCAGGAGAAGGGTCTGAAACCAGTTGCCCATTTCTCAGAGAAAATAAAGAACCTGTTAGAGGCGTTGAAAAACTCGCAAGGGCCAATTTAAATTTTACGAATTCTCTTTCAGAGATTCTATTTAATTCGATTGAAATATCTTTTCCTAATAACGTCGAAGTCGTAATTTGGCTAATGAGAGAACTATATCCAGGGCCTGGATCAAAAACATCTTTATCCGCCCAATCAAGGCGACCGCTCGACATAAGATCCGCAGCTGTAATTGCTTCGGCGACGATTTTTCGGAGATCTTCACTTTTATAAGTTCTTGTTTGAGCTGTATCGGAAAGTTGGACTAATTTTCTAGAAAGGCTTGAAAAAATAGGGAAAGTCTCGTCTAAATTAAAAGCGTGCTCAATAAAATTCTTGTAAATGATACCAAGTTTTTGTCCCGCTCCTATCTTAAAAGGATTTAAATCAATTGGCCGATCAACACTTAGAGAAAGAGCAGAACTATAATAATCTGCAGAGGTATAAAATTGAGAAGGTAGATCTTTATTGAAGAGATATTTTATAAGGGCCGCTAAGTCCTGAATATTACGACTATGTTCAAGGTTATTAAAGTTATGAACTTGCTGTTCAAGTTGTTGAATTTGCTGAACATAATTCTTAACTGCTAGAAAAGGTTGAGATACCAAAAGATTTGCCTCACCTTGGTTATATCCACTACTGGGGTATTCAAGTTTCTTCAAAGAAATAATATCTTCTATTTTCTTGATGATGGCAGAGTATAAAGAAGGCAGGATAATTCGATCATAAGCAGCTGAGAAAGAAAGGCGGATGTTATGATTTAAATGACTAAACCATGAGGTCGGAATAAAAAGTGAACTGACGTTGACAGTATCAACAGTCGTGAATTTTTCTAAAATAATATCAGCTTGTTGATCAAGATAGGCCAGAAAACGTGGATCGTCAGAAACGCCTCCTTTGAGACTCACGCCTTGAATAGATTTATCAATCTGAATAAGAGCAGGCATTGTCGTACTCAACCCTGTTTTAAGAGTATCATGAGCAAAAATAAGTCCCGCCAACCACATAATTCCTAAGGCTGCGGCGGTAGCTTTCACATAATTCAAAATTCTATTTGTGGAAATTAAAACTCTCATAATAGGTTGGGCCAAAGTTGATTCAGCAAAGATCTTTTTTTCAAATAAATCTGTCACAAAATAGAGGCGTTCCGAGAGAGGATTTTGGAATTCTTCTTCATTATTAAGATCAAAATCTGTCGTAATTTTTGGAAGTAGAGAAGGAGCAACTATAGATTCTATAAAAGTCCGGCCGGTTAAATAAATTCCTCGTAAGAAGAAAGATTCATGATAGGCGCTATCTTTGAAGATTTGGCCTAAATAAATTTGAAGATTTTCTTTAAGGTGAATAAATTCAAGAGGTAAGGTAAATACGCCATCAATAAGAGTTGTGGGGGCTTTTTGAGCTGTAAAAATAGAGGCTCGAAGGCGATCTAAGGTTCTATGAATATATCGAAATGCTTCATCGACCCAAGAAGTCAAAAAATTAGCATCAGTACTATACGGGCTTGACCATCCTAAAATTTCTTGTGAATTTCCAGAAGGAAGGGCTTCAACAAAGCTTTGGAATCCTGGCATAACGTCACTTTTTGTGAGCACCACATACACAGGAACTTTTATTCCTAAGATATTTTGAAGTTCCCAAAGTTTCGTATAGATAACTTTGGCACGTTCATATATTTCATTATGGCTTAATCTGTCTTCAGAGGTTAATTCATCGCATGGTATCGTTAAAATAATGCCATCAAGAGGACGTTTAGGACGAAAACGATTTAATAATTGTAAAAGATATCCCCAATCTTGATTATCAGATGAAAGAGAATTTTCGCGGAGGATAAAGGGACCATTTGGTTCGAGGATTACCGCGCCATCATAGAAACGCCAAATTAATTTAGAATGTTCTTCTGGGACCTCAAATTCGGGTCTTCCAATTGGAAGTTCAAGGTTTAAATTTTTTAATAAAGTGGTTTTTCCTGATCCTTCAGCCCCAACTAAAAGATACCAAGGCAACTCATATTGAGGTTCTCTAGAGCCTAGATATGTTTTTAAGATTTCTTCGGTCTGGCGAAATGAATTGCTCATTTCATCTTTGGGAAGTTGCCCCCATCCTAGATGAGAGAATTTGTCTTTAAAAGTTTTTCTCCATGCTAAAAAGCGTTTGAAGTAAGAGGTATTATTAGTTTGTAAAGGCTGGGGCGCTCGAGTTTTTGTTTTTTGTTTAAGGGATTTAGCAACTGTTTTTTGAGCAAAAAATACTAAAAATATAACTAATAAAACACCTAAAGCGAGTGCAATAAAAACGAAATAGGGAAGGTAGGGGAGAAAAGCTTGCAGAATTTCAGTAATCATTTAATCCTCCTACTGTTTTTTGCCTGATTCATATAGAATACGGTCAACAATTTTAAAAGTTTCAGATGTAACACTGTGCCACACTCCATAAGATGCCAATAATAACGTGGCAAAAGCGCTTGCGATGACAATCATCCATAAACGCACATCTTGAAGAAGTTTCACTTTTCGAGGTTCTGGTGTATGTGTATAGGCTTCTGGGAAAAGTCGTTCTTCTTCTTGATAGAGTTTAGGTTCCGAATGGTTAATAAAAACATAAAGCTGTCGAAGATAATGAGTTAGTTGACCTTCATCATTTGTATCTCGATATTTCCCTTGAAATCCAAGGCCTAGAGACAATAGATAAATTTGAGCAAGATCATTCCGCAACGGATCACGGGTGGCTAATAAATTTTCAAGCCTTGTAAAAAACTGTTCTCCAGCATCATGTGTTTCAAAGAAGAAAGATTCAAGAAGGTTATCTTCCCAATATTTACGACCTTTCCAATCTAAAGATAAGAAAATTTCATCCGCAAGGGCTGCCATAATATATTTGGTCTCAAGATAATAACTTACGGCAAATTCACCCCCAAACCGGCTAGATTCCATGGTTTGGCGTTCAATCAAAAGACGGAGTTCTTCTAAAAAACCTCTCGCTTGAGTTGCAATCGTTTCATTTTGATCTCCTGGGATATCATCTATGCCATCTCGAATAGGAAGCCATTGTTCAGTTTTAATTCTTTCTTTAATTTCAATGATTTTAGTGTAAAATTCTTCAAAATAACGAATCACAAAGGATGTTTCGTAATCTTCCTGCCGTCTTAAATTGATAGGGACACCCATAGCGTTTTCGCTCCTTTTTTACGTATTAATTTTTTCTAAATTATTTTTGGGGACATAGAGCACAAGTTCAATAGGTCTTTTTTCTTGGTTATCGGCGATATTGAAAATCTGCAAGTCTTGATCGGGTTTAATGAACTTAGGATCCGTTTCCACTGTAAATAAGAGGACATCTTTAGCGGGAAACAGATTTAATTCATTATCTCCTTCAATGATCTTTCGTGAAGCCCCAAGAATACGTTTGTCACGACTTGGTGCCACATGAGTTTCTGAAGCAATTAAAGTATTCATGAGCCATGCCACAAGATCTTTCTCATTCATAGCTGGTGATGCTTTGACTCCCAAAATTAAAGAATTTCCTATCCACTCACGTTTTAAAGGAAGAGAGAAAAGCCGATCTTTTTGATTAAAAGGAACAATGAAATATCCTTCTTGGATGCGGGCTAACATTAAATTAATGTAAGTAATTAATTCCACATAGCTGGTGCGAATATCATTATGTTGATAGGCATTGAAGACGGGAGGCATTTGCCCCAGATTAAGCGTAGAAACATGACTTGCGACTGTGGCTAGTTGTAAATATAATTGAAAAGGATGGGCTGTGCCTGCATGCAAGATTGCTTCTAAGGCTAATAACCCTGTTGTAAGGGCGCGAATACTTTGTTCAGCTTCTGCTGACATAATGTCGCCCGTATTACTATAAAGTTGATCTCCCAGAAAGGCTATTTTCTCACGCATTGTTTTTGCAAGACCTAAACCAAGAAGCCCAAGGGGTGAATCTGTTTCAACTTTTAAAAGAGGTGCAGTATAATCTGTAAGCGCAAATCCATTTGTTGCGTAATGAATCTCCATCAGAGGCAGGGCAACAAAGCGAGAAGGAGCCTCTTCTCCAATAAATAAACTTAAATTAGGCTGTAGAATTGGGAAAGCCATTTTTCCTTCACCAGTATTTTCATCAACGACTTGAAAGCCATCTTTTGACATAAAGCGGGCTTCTTCTCGAGAGACATTTAGGGTGCCAGGTTTGTATTCTGGTATTACCAAAAATACTTTAAGAGGTTTTGTTTTTAAGGTTTCAATAAAGGGAGTTAAGTTAATCTCAAGGAAATCACCTTCATTCGCGTAAGTCGAAACAACAAGACCATCCGGCATGATAGCTTCAAGTTCTAAGATGCGTAATTTACCAGCAACGAGGATAGCAGGATCGAAAGTGAAATGAGTGATGCCCCAGTGATGAGAAACAGCTGTGTTGATGTGAAAACTTAAGAGTTGATGTAAACGATGATCATTTTGTTGGAAATGTTGAGGCATTAATAGCATGCCTTCGTACCACTGGATTGCATCCCTTACGCGTCCTAATTTTGACATTTTTTCCCCCACTATTCTTTATAAATTTTTCTTCTCAACTTCTTCTTTTTGTTCTGTGACATCGATAGGTTTTGAGGCCATACCTGCACGGATTGTTTCAAGGAGCAGATCCTCCGCACTTTTTGCAGGGCCTGTTTTTTCAAAGCGGCACCCTTGTTCTAAAATACAAAAATCTTCATTTCTAAGTCTGAGATGAATATCTGTTGCGTTTCCAACGCGTTCTCGATGATTGCCTGGCGTTAAATAATCAGCAAAGATAACGATTCCTAAAGGTTCATCACCAGTCGCCTTAATTTCGTAATCAGAAATGGCTTGTCCTGGGGTTAATTCCCATCGATAAACTTGCACCAACTCAGGATAATCTCTTTTAATTTGGTCAGAAGAAGCGAAATAATCTGTCGAATTAATTTTCATAAGAGCTTTTAACAATTCCATTTTGTAAACAATAAGAAGTTCAATGGCTGTCGCGGAGTTACGATTTGCATCATTATCAAGAGAAATAGAGACTGTATTTAAATTTAATTTCGGATCTCGTGCATCATCATCTTTAGCACATCCCACGACGCACACGAGACTCAAGAGAGCAAAGAAATTTTTTAGGTGTTTAAGATTTTTGATCATACTCATTATTTACTCAATTCTTCATTTATTGGTTATGTTCCGCAGAAGTAATAGGCACAATACGTGTAGGTTGCCCTCCTTGTTCGCGCAAAATTTTGGAAGCATTTAAAGCTTCTTGAAAAGATTTATATTGTCCTGCTTGTACGGCATAAATAATTCCTTGAGGGCTCCATAAACGATTAAAGTGGCTGTCTGTGAAACCTCTTTTTTTAAGATCTTCGACATATTCTTGAGCCGTACTTTGATCTGTGAAATCACGTATATGAAGGGTGTAAAAGTTTTGACTTTTAAGAGGATTAGAATTCTCTTTAGATGACGTATTTTCTTCTTTTGAAGATTCTTTTTGAGGCGTTGATGAAGACGTTGTCATTTGAGAATTTTGTTGTTCATTTCCTATTTTTTCACTCACTTGAGAAAAAGCTTGATTGGTTTTTTGTTGCGCGATTGTTTGAGCTAGCCCCGTTGTGAGAGGGATAACAATACCCCCTAATTTAGATCCGAGAGTATCCCTAAGTTTACTTGTGACATTATTAAGTGCTTGGGCCACAGAAGATTGGGCCTGGAATTTAGCCGCTGCTAAAGTTTGTTGTTCTGCTTGAGTGACAAGAGAAGGTTCAATAACTTTGCGCCCTGAGGCTTTTGCAAGTTGTTGTTGGCGCATACTGTAAGAAGGTGTAGAAGAATTTTCAACCAGATTAGGATGTGTATTATTTCCTGAAAGCGGGGCAATTGTTTTTACGGCGGCTTGTGTAAGAGAATATCCGCCATAAGGAGGGAAGAGCGTATAACATGTGAGAAAACCAACAACAAAGAATAAAGTCGCCATGAATGCGAGAGCAATTAACAATATAAGGCTTGATATTTTTCCCAATTTTACTTCTCCATCAGCGGGTGTTTTTAAGATGGTCTTTTTCTTCATTTCAAGAGAAGCAAGATCATTCTCTAAGATTGTTGAGGCATCTTTAGGATCTTCTTGTGTTCTTTGAGTTATAAAATTTGGCAGAGGTTCATGTGGACGTTGTTGAGCAACGCGTAAACCCTCACGCCGTCTTACAACTCCATATAGAATCTCTTCTACTGTACTCATAAAGTCTCCTCATTCCTCTTTTCAAATTCAAAATATTTTAAGAGGATCAATATTTAATCCACTCTATTTAGATTAAAATTTAGTAAATTTTATGATGTTTTTATAAGAATTTAAAAGTATGTGTGAGTTAATTTATTGAAATAAAATGAAAAAATATTTTTGATTTTAAAAATATTCGTTTGAAAAATTTTTACTTACATAATGAAGATAAAATTATGTTGAGCGACGAGGGGTCGGAATTCTAGAAAGAGAAGCTTCTATTTGTTGAGAATCAGGAAGGCTTGGTTGAGCACCAACTGTGAGACAAGCAAGACTGCTGGCGACAGCGGCTCTTCTCAGGGCCTGATCAATTGGTAATCCTTTATCGAAAGCCGCGGCAAAAACGCCAACAAAGGCATCTCCTGCGGCGGTTGTGTCAACTGGTTTAATGGGGAGAGCTTGGACAAACCATGTGCCCAAGGGGTTACAAGCAAAAGCTCCATCAGCGCCTAGTGTTACAATACAAGTGATTCCATATTTTGAAGAAAGGCGACGTGCCGCAATTGCTGGAGAGATGACATCAAATCCTAAATGTAAGGCTAAAACTGTGGCTTCGATTTGATTCATCACAAGCACATCTAAGGATTGAATTAATTTATCTGAAATAGGTTGTGCAGGGGCCAAATTAAGAATTATTCGGGCTTTTTTTTGTTTTGCCCGCTCAATAAGTTTCCAATTTTCTTCTGGAGGAACTTCCATTTGAAGAAGTACGGTTGATTTTTCAGTCAATAGGTCGTCGGGAATGGTCGCCGAACTTGCTTCTAAATTAGCACCGCTTGCGATTGTAATCATATTTTCGCCCGTACTATCAACGCATATTGTTGCACAGCCAGTAGGTCGTTCACTGATTGTTAATGCAGAAATATCAACATTTGTTTTTTCAAGAAAATGACGCGCAATTTGGGCAAAACTATCGTTGCCTATACTCCCAAACATTTTAACTTTGGCCCCAGCTTTAGCCGCAGCAACAGCTTGATTGGCGCCTTTTCCACCAGGAAGAAGTTTGTATTCTTCACATAATACAATGTTCCCTGGTCTTGGCAGCATCTCAACAGGCAGTACCATATCTACATTGAGGGATCCAAAAACAATAATCATATTTTTAATTCATATTTGGGAAACTTCTTTTTATTATTAATAAAAGAAGAGAAAGCAAGAGGTCAACTAAAAACCCTATTCAAGCTTTGAACTTTCATAAAAAAGGTATATCTTTAACAAGGGGGGGATAAAATCATGTATCAAAAAATCAGCAAAAGAAATTATCTATGGGTACTCTTAGGGATGCTTTATAACAACACTGTTTTTGGTGTTAAAGAAGAACAGTCTGAAATTTATGCAGAAAGCTCAATTCCAGGCACGCCTATGGTACAGGATGTTGTCGTCGAAGAAAGAGAATTAGAATCCTCTATGAATAGTTTGAATAAAGAACCTCAAAGGGATGTTTTGTTCATAGAATCGGATCATTTAATGGAACATTTGGTCTCTTCGGGAGGGACGCCTTTTTCTCAATCAGAAATGTTAGGCATGACAGTTTCAGCTTCAAATCTTGACATCAAATCAAAAGAGGCTTTAGTTCAGCAAAAAGATTGGCTTGCTAAACTCATAGAAGAATATCTCCAACATTTTCGTGAGTGAGGCGGGGACTTAGGGCTCTGAAGAGAATGATTAGCGGATGACTTTTTTAAGGACGCCGTAAGCCTTATTAATCAGTTTCAATTTTTCTTCGGCTTCGGCACAGCCATTATTTACATCAGGATGATATATTTTTACGAGTTGGATATATTTTTGTTTTAAAGTTTCACCTGTCACAGGACCATTTAATTCCATTAATTTTAACGCGTTAGCTTCTTCTGTAGAGAGAGAATTCCAAGAGGATTCTTGCTGTTGTTGCTTAGAATTTTTATGGTCTCTATCGAGAAGATCAAAAGGATCTTTGATAAAAAAAGAAGTTTTAGAGGCGTCACTTCCAAAACGCCAAGATGGGCGTTGCCATGTGATATCTGAACGATAATGGTCTTCAATTTCATCTGTCCCCATGTCACGATAATAGTTCCATTGAGAATTATAAATTTGGATATGTTTCAAACAAAACCAATAATAAATTTGAAGTTGTTGAGGACTTTGAGGCGCTTTATAAAGAGCTTCTTCAAGACAACCAGATTCATCACAAATTCTTTTTTGTGGTTGGGGGTCTTCAAAAAAAGGATGAAGCTTATAAGTCGTTTTCATGGTTTAAGTATGAAGAGGAAAATCAGACAATGCAACTTTCGTTTTGGGGAATTTCTGATATTCATTTGGTGTGAATGCTTTAATTGAAAGGGCATGGAGATGAGCTTTAAAATCTTGTTCAAAAAGACTCATAATGCAACGATGTCTCTCTATTCGATTCATGGATTGAAAAATTTCTGAGACGATTAGTATTCTAAAGTGCGTTTCTTTAGTGTGGGGTGTATTCAGATGATTTTTATGTTTATCTGTCTCATCAATTATTTCGAGATGTTCAGGATTGAATTCCTTTGATAATAGATGTTGTAATTTATCACGCAATGAGTTCATTATTTATTCCGTCATTGGCGGTGTAATCTTTAAAAGAGTAATTTGATTACGCACTCTTTTGAGAATACTAAATTGGAACCCGTGTATTAAGAAAGTTTGCCCAATTTTAGGAATAACACGCGATTCATGAAGAACAAGGCCTGCAATGGTTGAGGCTTCTTCGTCAGGAAGAGTCCACTCAAATTTGCGATTTAAATCACGAATAGTTATTGTTCCCACGGACATAATAGTGCCATCCCGTCGTATTGACACGCCTTCAAGCGGAAGATCGTGTTCATCGCTAATTTCGCCTACAATTTCTTCAAGAATATCTTCGAGAGTAACGACTCCCATCAGCGCGCCATATTCATCAACAACAAGAGCAAAGTGTTCTTGCCGTAACCTAAAAGCTTGGAGCTGTTCTCTCAGCGTTGTTGATTCTGGGATAAACCATGGCTTTGTTGCAATTGAGAGAATATTTAATTTTTCAAGAGGTGTTTTTTGAATAGCTTTTAGCAAAGCTTTTGCATGCAAAATACCCACGATATTGTCTTTATTGTCTTTCCATAAAGGAATACGTGTATAGGGGCTTGAGATCACTTGATGAATAATTTCTTTCACAGAAAGATCTGCGTTAATCATCATAGCGTTCTTGCGATGAACCATGATCTCACCAACTTCAACATCTCCAAGGTCAAGTATACTGTGAAGCATAGCCCGTTCTTCGGCAGATTCTTCCTCTCCAGGATAGCCATGCAAGTCAATAGCTCCACGCAATTCTTCTAATGAGCTTGTTGCCCGAGCATTTGGATCAGTTTTGATGCCAATCATTCTTAAGGTACCACGCGCTATCAAATGCATGAAGAATGTAAGGGGCGTTGTGAGCTTGATGATAACTTGTAGAGGACGAGCTAAATGAATAGCTGTTGTTTCTGCATAAGCAATAGCAATGATTTTGGGCATGACTTCTGCATAAATAACAATCAAAGAAGTCATCACAATGGGAGCATAGACAAGGCCAGCATCGCCTAAGAGAAGAACGAGAACGACAGTTGATATTGAGTTGGCGAGGTTATTAACTAATTGATTGCATAAAAGGATTGCGCCAATAAGTTTTTCAATTGATTGTCGTAGAGTTTTTACTAATTGAGCGCGCTTATCGCCAAGTTTTGCTAAGCGATGAAGCTTTGCTTTAGAAGCAGCAATGAAAGCTGTTTCTGCTGCAGAAAAAATTGCAGAAAGAATCGTGAGGACCAAAATTACAGGAATTGCAACAGTTAGAGAAATAGTCATTTTTTTAGTATATGTTTGAGTTGTTAATTAATTTTACCATACAAGCTTATCCATAAGAAAGGTTGGTTGGAACGAGTTTCTTTTTAAAGCTTGGGAAATTTGCATTTCATTAAGATCTAGAGAAGAGTCCAAGGGTAAACCTAATTCATCACAAGTATAGGAACTTATAGTAAGTAAAGAATCTAACCCTAAATTAATAGCACCCTGAATGTCAATTGCCAGAGAATCACCGATAACAAGAAGGGATTTTTTATCTACAGGACCAATTTCTTTTAAAAAATGAGTGTAGATCGAAGGATAAGGTTTCCCATGATAATAAACCTCTCCACCTAATTTCTCATACATTCTCCCTATTGCTCCAGGGCACAAAAATTTTTCATTTTCTTCGTAAGTGTATAAATTAGAATTGACACAAATCATTTTTAAAGAGAGTTTAGCTGCTTCTTCTAGAGAGGGATAATATTCTTCTGGATCATTATGCCATTCATCTCTTCCCATAACGAGAATGAAATCTGCCTCTTTGAGCTGTCTCACGGTATGAATGGTAAGACCATAAAGGATCGTTTGATCTTGAGGTGAACCTATAAAATAACAATAATTACCAAGAGCGCTGTGCCAAGGGTCAGGCTTTTGAGATAAATGTTGATACATTTCTTCGCCGGCTGTCAGAAGATGTTGATAAAAGTGAGGCTTAATACCTTTTTGAGCAAGAAATTCTCTAGTAATATCAAGGCGTTGAGTCTGATTCGTTAAAAGAGTGATCCCCTTTTTTTCTTCTTGTAAAGAACGCAAAACTTCTAAGGCTTCTGGAAAGATGTTTTTTCCTGAATAAAGAACACCTTCAATTCCTAAGATAAAGGTCTGATACCGAGAGACTAAATCCCTCAGTTGAGAAATAATCTCAATCATGTGTTAAGCTATAACTTCCTTTTCTTTCATCGTCTTACGGATGTCAAAGAACAATAATAAATTAGCTGAAACGAAGATTGACGAATAACTTCCAAAAACAATTCCAATTAAAATAGGAAGACTGAAAGAGGAAATTTCTGAACCTCCAAAAAGATATAACGCGAGGAGAGAAATAGCTGTCGTTGCAACAGTGATAATCGTTCGAGAGAGCGTTTCATTCGTCGATTGATTAATCAGTTCTTCAATGGGCATTTTTTTGTACTTACGTAAATTATCCCGAATTCGATCATAAATAACGACAGAATCATTAATAGAATAGCCAATTGTTGTTAAAATCGCAATAAAAGCCGTTTCTTTGAACTCATGTCCCGTTAATGAATAAAAACCAAGGACAACAATAACATCATGCGCAAGAGCAAGAATACCACAAAGGCCGAAATGCCATTCAAAACGGACCCAAATATAAAGAAGCATGCCAATCAGAGCAAATCCTAAAGCCCAAAGACCATTCTCAACTAAGTCACTGCTAACTTTTCCACCGACGGTTTCAACACGACGATATTCAAGCTCATTTCCAAGTTGTTTTTTAATTTTTTGGAGGGCAACAGCTTGAGTTTTTTCGCCTCCAGGTTGTTTTTCAATTCTAATCATGATATCGCGATCAGACCCAAATTCTTGCAACTTGACTTCCCCTAATTTTAGGGTTTCAAGTTGTGTTCGCATGCTTGCAATGTCGGCTTTATCTTTCGTCCGAACTTCGAGAAGAAAGCCTCCTTTAAAATCAATACCATAATTGAGGCCTTTGAAAGCAAGACTCCAACCACAAAGCAAAATAATAGCAATAGAGATGGAATAAACATAACGTCGAATGCCAACGAAATTAATATTCGTATCATAAGGAATAAGTTGTAAGCCACGCATGAAAGCCTCTTTAATTAAATAGGAAGTTTGGTTGGTTTAGACCAATTAACCCAATACGTAACAAAAATACGGGTAAGTGTGGTTGCGGTAAACATGGAAATTAAAATACCAATCGCAAGAGTGATCCCAAAACCTTTGACAGGCCCTGTTCCAAAAAAGAAGAGAGCTAGTGCGCCAATAAGGGTTGTAAGGTTAGAGTCAAGAATAGTATTCATCGCTTGACGGTAACCCACATCAATGGCAGATAACATTTTTCGACCATGCCTCAATTCTTCTTTAATGCGTTCATTGATAAGCACATTCGCATCTACCGCCATTCCCATTGTAAGAGCAATACCTGCGATTCCTGGTAAAGTGAGAGTGGCACCAATAAGGGAAAGAATAGCAACAGTTAAGATGAGATTGAATAACATCGCAACATTTGCAAAGAGCCCAAAAAGCGAATAAGCAATCAACATAAAAACAGCCACCATAGCAACTGAAAGTAAGGTTGCATATTTTCCTGAGGCAATAGAATCAGCCCCAAGATCTGGTCCTACCGTTCGCTCTTCAAGAACAATAAGAGGAGCCACCAAAGCACCTGCCCGCATTAAAAGAGCTAAATCATTGGCTTCTTGAACAGTAAATTTTCCTGTAATCACACCACTTCCGCCGGTAATTGGTGTTTGGATTGTTGGTGCACTTATCACTTTTCCATCAAGAACAATGGCAAGTTGTCGCTGGATATTTTTACTTGTTATATCTCCAAATTTTTTGGCCCCTAAATTATCAAAGCGAAATGACACTTGGGGACGATGGTATTCATCGAAACTTACTCCGGCATCCACAAGGCTTTCGCCGCCGAGGAGGTTTCCTTTGCGTACAACATAAAAGATTTTTCTTCCGTCTTGACGAACGTCATCACTTGGCAAAATTTCTGCACCAGGAGGAGGGGTATCTTCTAAATTAGACGTATAAGGATGCTCATCATGAAGAAGTCGGAACGTCATTTTTGCGGTTTTTCCAAGCAAGTTTTTAACGCGTCCAGGATCAGAAAGGCCAGGGATTTGGATCAAGATACGATCGTCCCCTTGACGTTGAATGCTTGGCTCTTTTGTACCGAGTTCATCAATACGTCGACGTACAATCTCGATAGATTGCTCGACAATACTGCGCTGACGTTCGTCAATTGAAGTCTTTGTAAATGTAACTTTGCAAATTTTTTCTTTTACGTCGACTTCAAGTTCAGGATCCATCTTTTTGACAATAGCATTTATTCTGTCGGCTTGATTTTGATCTCGCAATTGGAAAGTAATGAAGTCTTCTGTCGAATCTAAAGAAAGATCTAGATATCCAACTTTTTCTGCTCGAAGGGCTTTTCTTAAGGTATCGAGGATAAATGAAAGGCGTTCTTTTAGACCAGCCTTAACATCGACTTCAAGTAATAGATGAGATCCTCCTTGCAAGTCTAACCCTAAGTTTACGCGTTCATGAGGAACCCAAGATGGAACTTTTTTAAGCGTTTCTTCACTCACAAAGTTAGGAAAAGCATAAACAAGACCAAACACACATAAAATCAACGAAGTAAGAACTTTCCATCGAGCAAAAGTTAGCATTTATAGAGCCTATTTCTTAGTCTTTTTTTCCACAGTTTTTTTAGGAGTAGCTTTTGGCTTATTGTTTTTTAATGTCGCTACGGTTGGTTTTTTTGCTTTGACAGGTGCCTCAGTTTTCGGAGCTTCTTTATTGATTAAAGGCTGCGGTTTTGTGAGCACATGTGTAATCATCGAACGAATAACACGGACATTAACTTGAGTTGCGATTTCCACGACAACTTCATTGTCATTTTCAATTTTTGTAATTGTTCCAATGAGACCCCCTGAAGTGACGATTTGATCACCTCGACGTAAAGCAGTCAACATTTCACGATGTTCTTTTGCTTTCTTTGTTTGTGGGCGGATAACAATAAAATATAAGGCTGCAAAAAGCACAACCAAGGGAGCAAAGCTCATAAAATCTAGGCCTTGAGCGGCGCCAGGAGCTGCTTGAGCATAAGCTTCTGGAAAAATAATATTTAATAAATACATTCATTTCATCCTTAATTAAGTTCGGTAACAAGAACACACTTTAGCGATAAATTAGAAAAAGGGCAAATCCGTTATTATTTTATTCTAAATAAAGTTGTGGATTAACCACTTTTCCATTTTTTTGCATATTGCGTAATTCAAAATGAAGTTGGGGTTCATTAACACTCCCGGTATTTCCTACAAGCGCGATGGATTGTCCTTTTTGAACTTTTGCACCGCGTTCCACAAGAAGTTTTGCGGCATGGCCATAAGAGCTCATCCAACCCCCAGGATGCTTAAGCAAAATGAGGTTGCCAAATCCTTGCATTTCATTTCCTGCGTACACCACGGTACCTTCTTCAATAGCAAGAATGGGGGTGCCTTTTGGAGCCGCAATATTGATCCCATCATTTTGTAAAGTTCCTTCTCCTGGTCCAAAGCTGGAGATAATTTTGCCTTTGACGGGCCAAGAAAATTTAGGCGTAGAGTTCTTTGAAGGGGATTTTTTAGGATGAGGGGCTGCCTCTTCTTGAATAGTAAGTGTTTCTTCAATTTGAGAAGGCAGCGTTGGGTCAACTTGTGTCAGATCTTCTTCAGGCACGAAAGGTTGTTCTATCTCAATGGGGGCTTTCTTTTTTTTGGCTTTATCGGAAGTCAAGAGGAGAGAGTGCGTGCGTTCTTGCTCTATTTCTTCATGATTTTCTTGGGTCATTGCTTTCTTTTCGCGTTGAAGTGACGCGAGGAGGTCTTGCTCTGCTTCTGTTAATTTCCTTTTTGGTTTTGAAACCGGAAGAATGGTTGAAGTTGACTTCAAATCATTGTTTGTCTCTTCCTCGAGTTCTTCTTGAGAGGATGGTTCTTCAATTACAGAAAAAGATTCATTTACAGGCGCATCTTCTGTCAGACGTAACTGTTGCCCTGGTTTTAAAGTATAAGGTTCTTTCAAATTATTTAAGGCGATGAGTTGATAAGCAGCCACCCCTGTTTTTTTTGCAATGGTCACCAGGGTTTCATTTTCTTCTACTCTAATAGTGTTAGATTTTAAATCAAGCTGAGGTGAGGTTCTGAGTTTAGGAGTCAAAGAAGGGGAAGATTGTAAATTTGAAGAGGGAACAGGTGTGCGTCCATAACTCACAGGAGCAGGCGGCCCTTTGCGAGAGGCGCAACTGGTCAAAAGAAGAACAAAAAGAAGCAGTAAAGAAGAATTAATTTTTTTCATGTTATAGAAAGGCAAGCTTTAAGGTTTCAAGAGTTGAAGAATGCGTTAAATCCAAGTGAAGCGGCGTGATCGAAATAGCTCCTTCTTGAATAGCTTCTAAGTCAGTATCGATTTCTGTAGGGCTGTTGTCCCGTATCGTTGCGCCAATCCAGAAAAAAGGTCTTCCTCGTGGATCTTTCCATTCAAAAATGGAGTCATTAATATTGCGAAGCCCTTGTTTTACGATGCGAACACCTTTGATTTTTTCTAAGGAAATATCAGGGAAGTTAATATTTAATAAGACATCAGGTGACCATGTCTGCGTGAGGAGTCTTTTAATAACTTCAGGCGCAAAGTGTTGTGCGGGTTCGTAAGAAAAATTAGTATGATCTGAAATTTCTTGGCTTAGAGCAATCGCAGGGATGCCAAAAAGTGTGGCTTCCATGGCGGCAGCAACTGTCCCAGAATAAGTTACATCTTCTCCCAGGTTGCTTCCATGATTAACACCAGATAACATAAGATCAGGCGCGCGATCTGTTAGGAGTTTATTGAGCGCAATCATCACACAATCTGTGGGCGTTCCGTCGACGGAAAATGTTTTTTCGCCTAATTTGCGTGTTCTTAAGGGGCGCCCCAAAGTTAATGAATGAGCAGCCCCACTTTGTTCAGATTCAGGCGCAACAACCCAAATGTCATCGGTTAAAGTGCGCGCGATTTTTTCTAAAACCTTAAGTCCTGGCGCATGAATACCATCATCATTTGAGAGAAGAATTCTAAGAGGTTGATCTGTTCGTTTAATCATAAGGATATTTTCTCTTGATTATTCATATAAGGGCGTAAGGCTTCAGGTATAAGGATTGAACCATCTGCTTGTTGATAATTTTCTAAAATAGCAATTAACGCGCGTCCAACAGCGACGCCGGAACCATTAAGGGTGTGAACTAATTCCACAGATTTTTTTGTGGTTGAAGTGGCGATTGGGCGATAGCGAGCATGCATGCGTCTTGCTTGATAATCTCCACAGTTAGAACAGCTTGAGATTTCGCGATAACAATTTTCACCTGGAAGCCATACTTCTAAGTCATATGTTTTATGAGGGCTTAACCCTGTGTCGCCTGCACATAACATCATGACGCGATAGGGCAAATGTAGTCGTTTAAGGACTTCTTCTGCACATTTAGTCATTCGTTCGTGTTCTTCTTTTGATTTCTCTGGAGAAGTAATACTAACGAGCTCCACTTTATAGAATTGGTGTTGACGAATCATGCCGCGCGTGTCTTTTCCTGCTGCGCCGGCTTCTGATCTGAAACAAGGCGTATAAGCCGCATAGCGAAGCGGTAAAGTGGATTCTTCAAGAATTTCTTCGCGAATCAAATTAGTTAATGAAACTTCAGAAGTGGGAATAAGCCAAAGGCCATCCGTTGTTAAAAATTGCTCATCTCGCATTTTTGGAAGTTGGGCTGTTCCAAATAAGGCTTCATCACGGACTAAAAGAGGGGGAGAGACTTCTTCATACCCATGTTCTGTGCGATGAAGGTCTAGCATAAATTGCCCTAGAGCTCGTTCGAGACGGGCAAGATCTCCTTTCAGAACAACAAAGCGGGCTCCTGATATTTTTGCAGCCGTCTTGAAATCCATTAAGCCTAAAGCTTCTCCGATCTCAAAGTGACGTTTGGGTGAAAAACTAAAAGAAGGGAGCGAACCCCATTGACGGATCATGACGTTATCAGACTCATCTTTTCCTTCAGGAACTTCGTCAAAAAGGATATTGGGAATCATACCAAGCGTATTGATAAGTTTCAGGGCAACTTCTTGCTCTTGATGCTCTAGTTGGGGAAGAAGCTCTTTAATTTTGTTAGCCCGTGAGATTTTATCTGTGGGTTCAAGGCCTTGTTGTTTGGCTTCACCAATTGCTCGCGCTAAAGTATTTCTTTCATTTTGCAATTCTTGGATTTGTGTTTGGTAAGTTCTACGTTCACTATCCAGCGCCAATACTTGCGGGGAAAGAGGTTGGGCTCCGCGTCGTTGAAGAGCTTTGTCAAAATTTTCTGGATTTTCACGAATCCATTTTATATCAAGCATGTGATCCTCGTTTTTCAAAGAAATATACACAAAAAATAGATGTTTCATACAAGAAGTAAAGAGGGAAAGCTAGACCAATCATTGAAAGGACATCAGGAGGGGTCACAATCGCTGCAACGATGAGGATTAATAAAAAAGCATATTTTCTTTTAGTGGCTAATGCTTGAGAGGTAATAATGCCAATTCGACCCAAAAGAATTAAAAGTACAGGAAGTAAAAAACTTGTTCCAAACGCCAAAATAAGCTGCATGACAATCGCAAGATATTCGCTAACTCGCGCTTCTAATTGGATAGGAAGAATATGGCTGGCTTTTGTTTCTTCAAAAGCAAGGAAAAATTTCCAGGCAGGGGGAATGATAAAATAATAAGCAAAGGTAGCTCCAAGGCCAAAAAATAAAGGTGTTGAGATTAAAAAAGGGAGAAGAACTTTTTTTTCAACAGGAAATAGGCCTGGAGAGATAAAAAGCCATACTTGAATAGCGAAAAAAGGAAGAGTAATGAATGTTGCCGTAAAAAGAGCTACTTTCAAATATGTCATAAAAGCTTCGGCAAGGCCGGTATAGATAAGGCGGCGCCCCATTTTTCCTTCAAGAACATTTGCAAGTGGTTTTACAAGAAGGGCAAAAATCTCATCGGAAAAATGATAACTCACCATAAATGCAATGAGAAAGCCTCCTAAGACGTAGATAAGCCTACGACGAAGTTCAAGAAGATGATCGACAAGAGGGGCGGAGATGGTCTCACTCATCTTTTTCTTTTCTCGCCGTTTTTTTCTTTGAAGTTTTTATTTTTGAACTTGTTTTTAGATGTTTTTTGTTCTGGGTTTCGACATATTCATCAAAAATGCCTTCGTCAACATATTCATCCAAACCTTGGCCTAATTGCTGACTAAAATGGCGAATTTTTTGAAGCCATCGCCCACATTGATAAAGTACCCGAGGAAGTTCTTTTGGGCCTATCAAAATGAGCGCTGCGATCAAAATAATTAATATTTCGCTCAGGGCGCCAAATTCAAACATTTAATAGTTTCTAGCTCTTCTTTTTAGGTTTTTTAGAAGTTGGTTTAGAAAGTTTTTTAGAGGCAACAGCTTTTTTAGGGGCTGGCTCCTCTTCATGAAGACCTTTTTTGAAAGCCTTAAGTCCTTTTGCAAAATCAGACATAAGTTGAGGCAATTTTCCTGCGCCAAAAATAAGAAAAGCAACTAAAATAAGTAATAAAATGTGACTTGTACTTAAACCCATCTAAATTTCCTTCATATTATCTCGTGATAAATTCAATACCTTTGAGTAATCCATCAATAGGGCCCTCTAGAAGCCACATCATGGGGCTAAAATGAATCCCTAAAGAGGTCAGGACTAAAGGTAAAATCATAAGGCCACCAATTAATATAGCCATGCTCCACCTCTCAAGTCCAGAAATCTGTTGAGCAAGTCGCTGAGGCAAGAGAGCAACGACAATGCGTCCTCCATCAAGAGGTAGGATGGGGAGTAAATTAAAAGCGGCAAGTATGACATTTATGTAAAGAGATGTTTTCATCATCTCGATTAAATAAAAGGAGGAGTCAGTCGTTAAATTCTTAAGAATAAAAGCTGAAAGGATGGCAAGAAGTATATTTGTTAGAGGGCCTGCGGCAGCGACCCAAATTGTATCCAGTCGTGGATTTTTAAGCCGCTCGAAAACGACAGGGACAGGTTTAGCATAACCGAATAAAAAAGGAGCTTGGCTTAAAAGAAGGATACCTGGAATTAAGAGAGTTCCTACAGGATCAATATGTCTGATGGGGTTAAAACTTACACGTCCCAACCGATAAGCCGTGTCATCTCCTCTTAAGTAAGCAACAAAACCATGGGCAGCTTCATGAAAAGTAATCGCAATCATGACAGGGAGTCCTATCATGAGGATTTTAAAGAATAATTCACTTAACATGTTTTTATCCTCACCTTTTTTTGACGCGACAGCCGAGTGTAATATTGTGTTTAGCACTAACCTTTTTTAGCTCTTGGCAAAGATTTTGAGCTTCTTTTTTTGTAAAAGAGCCAGCGATGAGTCGGATCCTGACGCCTGTGTCATTTCCTAAATCAACTTTTTTAAATTCAGGTTTAAGGGCCTGAAGATAAGATTTAAGAACTTGTCGTGAACTTAAACGTTTCCATTCTAACTTTGCTTGTTCTTCAGTTTTAAGGGTGCCTAATTGTAAACAGTAACGTTCTTGAGAAGGGGTATTTTTCTCCGGCGACGTTTTTACATGGGATCCTGAGATGGCAACATTGGCAGATTTAGCTCCTTCTAAGTCAGTTTCTTTTGCAAGATCATTTGATATTTCTTTTGGATCTTTCGTTGTTTGAATGACAGAAACATCTGACTTACTTTTGGTTGCTTTAGAGTCGGGTAAAGTTATTTCCGTTTTTTCTTCTAAAAATTCCCCTATGAACTCTTCAGGCAAGCTTAAAGGGCGTGCAATTGGTTCCTCGGGGCCACCCAGTAAATTTTCAACTCTTTGTGGTTCTTTGGTATCCGAAAGTTTTTGATAGATTGTTTTATCTTCATGCGTATCTTTGGGATTTGTCGTAGGCCGTATTTTGGTGGGACCTTCTAAGGGTTTGATAACAGGAATCAGGCCCGCTGGTGTATGGTCGGCCCCTGGGTTTGAAAGCTGCCAAAGGCCCAGTAAAATACCTAAAATCATGCACAAACAGATCCCATACCGTAAAAGAGGGTTTGAGAGAAAGACTTTAAAAGTTATCGTTGATTTATCTTGAGAATAACGTTCTTGATCCCATTTGCTTTGTTGCATTAACCTATCTCCTTTGACGGATAAAGAAATTCATTTTATTTTTATTTTACTTTGCTTCTGTTATGTATAGTAAAAAAAAAGCTGTGTCAAAAATCACCTAGGAAATTTTATGTCTGAGATTCTTTCTCCTATTGCCTTAAAAACCAATTCCTTAATAGAAGGAGCAGGTTTTTTTATGTCTTCACAAGCCGAAAATCAAATTTTGACGCTTCTGAAGGATGATAAAAAACAGCAGAGATTGCGCGTCACTGTCAATAGTGGAGGCTGTTATGGTTTCCAATATATTTTGAATTTCGAGGAAGGGCACTCAGAAGAAGATCTCATTTTTTCATCCCCTCAAGAGGTTGAAATTATTATGGATAAAATGACGTATGAAATTCTTCAAGGTTCAACCATTGATTATGTTGACGAACTTATTGGAGCGGCTTTTGTGCTCAAGAATCCCAATGCGACATCATCTTGTGGGTGTGGAAATTCATTTTCGGTGATTTAAATGAAGATTGTAACATGGAATGTTAACTCTATTAAGGCGCGTCTTCCGATTGTCGTGAATTGGCTTCGCGACAACGCCCCTGATATTGTTTTACTTCAAGAAATTAAGTGTGAAAATGCGGCTTTCCCGTCAGAGGTTTTTGAAGATCTGGGTTATAACATCGCGCTACATGGTCAGAAAACCTATCACGGTGTGGCTATTTTATCCAAATTACCAATTGAAGATGTTGTCCGGGGATTACCGGATTTTGAAGACCCTCAATCGCGTTATATTGAGGCTTTAATAGGCTCTGTCCGCGTGGCTTCCATTTACGTCCCAAATGGCCAGGAAGTTGGATCTGATAAATTTTATTATAAGTTAAATTTTTATCAAAAACTTAAAGAACACATAGAAAATTCCCTCAAAACAAAAGAAATTTCTGTTTGGGGAGGTGATTATAATGTGGCTCCTTTTCTGGCGGATGGTTATCATGAAGATGCTTTTAAGGGAGAGCGAATTTTAACAAGTGAGAAAGAGCGTGAAGCTTTTCGGGAGCTTTTATGGTTAGGGCTCACCGATGCGATTCGTGTTCACTATTCAGAACAATCGCCTCAAGGGCAACATCTTTTTAGCTGGTGGGATTATCGGGCCAGTTCATGGACCCACAATAAAGGATTTCGAATAGATCACCTTTTGCTTTCCCCGCAAGCAGCAGATCGACTGGAATCATCAGGAATTGCTTCTGAAACACGCGCTCTTGAGAAAGCCTCTGACCATGCTCCCGTATGGATAAAACTACGTTAATCTATGGCTATTCGAGTTCTTAAGGCTGTGATAAAGTTGTTTTAATAAGTTAAAACAGGGGGATGGAATGACAAAATTGGGTCTCGATTCATTAGGAACAAAGAAAAAAATAATATGTGATCAAACGGCTTACAATTATTTTAGTCTTCAAGAAGCACAAAAACATTTTTCTGGCTTGGAACGGTTACCTTATTCTTTAAAAATTCTTTTAGAAAATATTCTTCGTTTTGAAAATGGTCGGACGATTCGAATTGATGATATAAAAGCATTTCACATGTGGTTACAGAATAAAACATCCACTGATGAAATCGCTTTTCAACCAGCCCGTGTTTTGATGCAAGACTTTACAGGTGTGCCCGCAATCGTAGACCTTGCTGCGATGCGGGAAGCCTTTAAAGAGTTTGGAGGCAATCCTCAAAAAATTAATCCGTTAGTTCCCGTGGATCTTGTGATTGATCATTCTGTGATGGTTGATTCGTATGCTAAAAAAAGTGCTTTTCAAGAAAATGTGAGCCTTGAGTATCATCGAAATAAAGAGAGATATTCGTTTTTGCGTTGGGGGCAACAGGCCTTTAACAATTTTCGGGTTGTCCCACCAGGAACCGGGATTTGCCATCAAGTGAACCTTGAATATCTTGCGCAGGTTGTGTGGAGTGACCGCATAGAGGGGGAATGGTACGCTTATCCTGATACGCTTGTCGGGACGGACAGTCATACAACGATGGTGAATGGTCTTTCTGTCTTGGGATGGGGCGTTGGAGGGATTGAAGCAGAAGCTGCGATGCTAGGACAACCGATTTCAATGCGGATTCCGGATGTTCTTGGCTTTAAGTTGACAGGAAACCTTCCAGAAGGTGCAACCGCAACTGATTTAGTTCTGACAATTACCCATCTTCTTCGCTTGAAAGGAGTGGTTGGGAAATTTGTTGAATTTTATGGAGAAGGGCTTCGAGGACTTTCTCTTGCAGACCGAGCAACAATTGCAAATATGGCGCCTGAATATGGCGCAACCTGCGGTTTTTTTCCGATTGATCAAGAGACGTTAAATTATTTAGCTTTTACGGGGCGTACGGCTGAACGTGTGGGTCTTGTTGAAATGTACGCTAAAGAACAAGGTCTTTGGCATGATCATTCCTATGATCCCGTATATAGTGAAATTATGGAGTTAGATTTGCAGTCTATTGAATCAACCTTGGCAGGCCCCAAAAGGCCCCAAGATAAGTTGGCTCTTTCAAGCGTGAAAAAATCTTTTGAAAATGCATTGCAGATGGAAAATAAAGAAGCAGCTCACGCTTCTGTCGACCTAGAAAATGACCATATTGACCTTGAAGATGGACATGTGGTTATTGCGGCAATAACCAGTTGCACGAATACGTCAAATCCATCTGTGATGTTAGGCGCGGCACTTTTGGCGCAAAAGGCCCTTGAGAAAGGCTTAAAAGTTAAGCCATGGGTTAAAACGTCTTTAGCACCAGGATCTCAGGTGGTGAGTGACTATTTAGAAAAAGCAGGCCTTCAAAAAGTTTTTGAAGAGCTTGGTTTTTATCTCGTGGGATATGGGTGTACGACGTGTATTGGAAATTCAGGTCCCTTGCGACCCGAACTTGCGCAAGCCATCGACAAGAATGACTTAACGGTCGCCAGTGTTTTATCGGGCAACCGTAATTTTGAGGGACGAATTCATCCTCAAGTTAAATTAAGCTATTTGGCGTCACCGCTTCTCGTGGTTGCTTATGCATTAGCGGGAACGGTTAATATTAATTTGGTGGACGATCCTTTGGGGATTGGAGCCGATGGAAAACCAGTTTACTTAAAGGAAATATGGCCTTCGCACGAAGAAATAAGTACCGCCGTCCGTACTTATTTGACGCCTGAGATGTTTCGTGAACGTTACGCAAAAGTATTTGAAGGCGATCAAGCGTGGCAAACATTAGGAGGAGAAGCAAGTTTAACGTATGCTTGGGAAAAAGACAGCACCTATGTTAAACAGCCTCCGTTCTTCGAAAATCTTTCGGACGTTTCAGCCCCTTTACAGGCTATAAAATCAGCTCGTCTTTTGGCGATTTTAGGAGATAGTATTACCACAGATCATATTTCGCCGGCGGGTTCCATCAAAATTGAAAGTCCGGCAGGGCAATATCTCATAAGCAAAGGGATCAAACCTGAAGATTTTAATTCGTATGGAGCTCGACGTGGAAATCACGAAGTAATGATGCGGGGGACTTTTGCCAATATCCGATTAAAAAATGAAATGGTTCCGATGATCACGGGAGGGATGACTCGACATGTTCCTTCAGGCGAGGTGATGTCGATTTATGATGCGGCAATGCGTTATCAAGAAGAGGAAACGCCTCTTATTATTATGGCAGGACGTGAGTATGGATCAGGTTCTTCACGGGATTGGGCTGCGAAAGGCACAAGATTGTTGGGTGTTAAAGCCATTATTGCCGAAAGTTTTGAGCGAATTCATCGATCCAATTTAATCGGCATGGGTGTGCTTCCTCTTGAATTTATGAAAGGTGTGACGCGAAAAACGCTGAATCTTAAGGGGGACGAGATTTTTGATCTGCAAGGATTTGAGCAAGAATTAACCCCAGGAATGAGTGTGAACGGAATCCTTTATCGAGAGAATGGTGAAAAAGAGAGCCTTCACTTAAAATGTCGCATTGATACCCTTGATGAAGTTGAATATTTCAAGCAAGGTGGAATTTTGCATTACGTGCTGCGTCAGTTAAGAAAAAAGTGATTGATTAAAGGAATTCTTTTTAGGTCTTGCTCGCGTTTAAGAAGAAGACTTTTTAAAGGGATTAAATTTTTTCTCTTCATAGCTAAGAAGAATAGAACTGAAAATAATAATTACAGCTCCAATCCAGAGGGATTGAGAAGTGGGGATTTCTGCATAAGCGATGAACCCCACCAATGCACTAAACAATAAACGAGCAAAGCCAAAAGGCGTCAAGAAAACGACTTCAGCAAGTTGATACGCTCTTGCGGTGGAATAATGAGCAGCCATTGAAAAAAGCCCCAGAAGACCAAGCCATACAAATTGGTGAAAGGTCGGCCATGTCCATTCAAACAGAGCCGGAATCAAAGCACACGGTGACATAAAAAATAAAAGGGTTAAGGTCATGACTTTGGGGCTTTCGCCATGAGCCCCTAATTTACGACTGGCAATCTTGGAGATTGCAATGGCAATCGCTGAGAAAAGAGGGAGAAGAACATACCATTGGTAAGTTGCTTGAGAACCCCAAAGAGCTCTATCCGGGCGCAAGATAATAAATGCGCCGATAAACCCAACCCCAATTCCGATTAAACGGATGCGACCAAGCCGTTCATTCAAATATAATTTGGCTCCAATGACGGAAAAAATAGGTCCTGTGAAGCCGAGAGCTACAGCTTCAGCAATCGTCATATGGGCTAACGACATATACCAGAGGACTACACCAAAGACAGCCCCGGCAATTCGAATGGTTTGCAATTGAGGATATTTTGTTTTTAAGCTGTTAAGGCCATCTTTAAGCGTCCAGGGTAAAATAATCAGACAGCCAAAAAAATTCTGCCAAAAAGTGATAACAGCAGAGGGAAGCGGTGAGATTTCTTGGCCGGTCCCGCCCGAAATATATCGGACAACACCATTGATGGAAGCGAAAAAAAAGCAAGCAAGCAATTTCCAGATAACCCCTTGCCATTGGGGATTCAAGCCAGACGGGTAAAAAATTCCTCTAGAAATGGGCGTGATTTTTGTATACTTTGCACCGGAAGGACGACGACGAGGCTGTGCCATAGAATCACCGTTCTATTGTTTTAATGATGGTGATGTAGCATAGTCCTATTCGTTTTCCAAGAAAAACCCCAGTAGAAAAAGAAATATAATAATAAAATATGAGGTTGATAATGTCCTTAAAGTTGATAGCTCTTTTCTTTGTTTTCTTAGCCCAAATTTTCACCGTACACGCCAGTGATGACATAACGTGGGAACCTTTAAAAAAAGGCGATAAAATTCATCTGTTTGCTTCTGGATTTGGGGTCGATGAGGATACCTTAGAGCAGGCTCAAAACATTATTAAAAGTTATGGTTACACTCCTGTTATGCCGGAAGATCTCATTATTCCACAACAGTTTGGTTTTGCAAATACAGAGGAATATCGAGGAAACCATCTGAAGAGATTACTTGAAGATTCCGATGTAAAAGTTCTTTGGGCTGTTCGAGGAGGGCGAGGAACTTCGGCAACATTACCTTATTTAGACAGCTTAAAACCTGAGACTGACTTGAAGCATAAAAGAATTATAGGTTTTAGTGATATCACAGCGCTTCATTTGTGGGCCTTTAATCAAAAGATTTCTTCAATTCATGGCGTAAATTTAACGACCAATAGTGAATGTAGAACGACAGTTAATGGAAAAACATCGGCTTCTTCTGTGATGGAGATACTTTCTGGAGAAATTAAGAAACTAGAATATGATTTAACGCCTGTTAACTCGACCGCTCAAACAAAGACTTCTATTGTTTCAAAAATTGTGGGAGGAAATGTCTCTCTTATTCAAAGAAGTATTGGGACGTCAACTTCCTTACACCCTGAAAATTGTATTTTATTTCTAGAAGAAGTAGGAGAAGATCCCTCACGATTTCTTGAAATCATCACCCAGTTTGAAAGATCCAAGTTATTCAAGGGAGTTCAAGCTATTATTCTAGGTGATTTTAGTGCTGGTCAGCAACCTGAAATTATGCGGTCTTTTTTAAGACTTTTTAGTGAGTGGGGTTCAAGAATGGATAAAATGGAAATCCCTGTTTTTCGCTCATCTCGTTTCGGGCATGGCGAGTTTAATGACCCTCTTCCTTTGAATATGCCGACAACCTTGACGACTCAAGGTAATGAAGGTAATGCAACTTTGGAAATAGAAATAATTTAGTAAAAACAAGTAAGATTCGAAATTTATAGGCTTTTCTTAAGTTTTTGATTCACCGTTCAGGCGATGTCTGATGAGCATGACGCTTACATAAAAAAGTGGTGTACTCAAGAGTGTAAAGAAAAGCTTGTAAGAATAACTATTCATGATAAGAGGACCCAAACGATCAACGGGTAAAATCTTAAAGAAGGCTAACAAGCTGATAACAATCGACGTATCGATCAGCAAAGAAAGGGCGGTGCTGCCATTACTCCGCACCCATAAAAAGCGGTCTTGGGTGAGGCGTCTGATCCATGAATAAACAATGATATCAACTCGTTGTGCTATATAAAAAGCTAAAACAGAGCCTAAAAAGGCAATACTAAACAATCCAAAAACGTTATGAAACGTGGCATTATCAATTTTGGACCACGAAGTCGCTGTGAGGTGGTCAATAAAGATAATAATGACAGCAACGAAGATATTCATCGTCATTGCAATTTTGACGCAAAAATTGGCTCTTTCTTTGCCATAAAATTCTGTAATGAGATCCGTGATTAAAAAAGTTAAAGGGTAAAGAACGGCCCCGGCAGAAAGTTCAAAGGTGTGAAACGGAAATAGCGGAAGAGCCACAAATTTCTGATAAACAAGGTTGCCCACAATAATGATCACTGAGAAAAAGGCACAAAGAAGGGCATAAATTTTGTCTGAAACTAACATGTTGATTTCTAACTTCAGTAAAAAATCTTAATAATTTATCTAAGCTGTTAAAAAGTTAAAAAGCAAGCCTCATAAACGGAGACTCGCGTAAGTCCTCAGCGTTGATTTCGGAAAACCTAACCATTTTGTAAGATTGAGCTTCTAATTCATCCTTAATTTTGTGTTCTTTTTTGAAATTCGTGACAGAAATTTGTTGATATTTTTGGTGAAATTTGTTACTATAATTATGTAGGGTTGAAGAGTTGACGAACTCTTCAGCATTCTTCTCGAGAGAGCCTAAGGGGATTGATCACCCTGAAGTAAGATAAAAGAAAGAACAGGTAGGTTTAACGTTTAAAATAGGAGAAAGATGAGATGCGATAGGTAAGACAAGAAAAAGAACAAGAGTAACAAAAGATAAGAAATAAAGGTTTTAAGGGGTTTGAATGGATGAATTTAAGCGAATGACTTTCTGCGTCTTAAACCAAGGATCAACATCGTATGAAAGAAAGAGAGAAAAATAAAAAAATGACTTAGTGACTGACGAAACCGTACATGAAGGAATGTACACTTCCCTCTTAAAATCTTCAATGATTTTGATGAGGACAAGTTCTCAAATTCCCTTGGTACCGGGGAAGAGAGAGACTAGACTAAATTGGATGTTTGACAGCGTGAATAAATGACCATACGGGCCTTGTGAGGCAACTGGCAACCAGGCAACATTCCTGTTCTTGCTATCTTAAAGCGCAGAGGGCGCGTCTCTCCTCAAGTTAGCAGATGATACAAAGTTAGCAATTCTTGTGTCTGTTATTTGGAAAAAACTCAAGTCTAAGGTAAAGATTGTTATCAATCTTACACTGTAGTAGATGTTTCTGAATATAAGTATTATCGACTTCATCATTTTGAGAAATTTTTGAAATCAAGAAAAAAAGCATCTTAAAAAGGCACAAGTATCCTTAAAATTATTTCTATCTCTTCTTGAAACAAGCTGAAGGGAAGGATAATAATGAGACTATTAAAATAATTCTTAAAAGTCCTCACATGGATACTTAAATAATTTTTTAAATATCAAGTATTGAAATCTACTTCCAAGCTTACCATATCTAAATAGTAAAGGTTAAAGACTAAAAACTTTTGCTAAATATTTTAATGTAAGGAGTTTTAATTATGTTGCGTCGTATTATATTTTCACTTCTTCTTGCGATTTCTATAACAAGTGTGCATGCCTCAGATACTGAGGATAAGGTGATCAATGGGTTTCGGTTTCAAAGAACTCCAGAAACTAAGATTATGATATACGATCAGACCAATAGAAACATAGGAAACATCTTTCCCGAAAATAAATTAGAGCTTTTAGATCCGTTTCTTATCGAAGATACCCTTATTCCTGCGTTACCATCTGTATTCAAAGAGTTTTCTCAGATTCAAGAAGTCAAGATTCTGCCTGATTTGGATAATCACTCTGGTCATTTGTCGGCCTCTGATGGATTGCTTGAGCCTTTGTTGAGTCACGATATTGCCAGTATTATCGTTTTTAGCCTAGAGGTCCTAAAAGACAATGACGTAACGTCATTGCCAGTCAATACTTCTCTTCAACATCTTTGGATTACTTTTTGTACAGGTAAAGACGATCTTATAGCTTCTCGATTTACTAACCTCTTGAGCAAATTAAAGGCTCTCAAACGATTAAATATACCTGAAAGAATAGCAGCCAACATTGAACCTACCTCTCTTGCTGGCCTCGAAAATCTTACATTATGCGTTAGCGAATTAGACGTGAAGATTCAAGATATTGTGCAACTACCTTCTTTAAAGAGATTGCATGTAAATATAAGGGGCAATGAGACGGACAATATTAGAAAATTGGCTGAAGGACTAAAAGCGAGAACATCTCCTCTTTTCTTGGAATTGTCCTGTGATACTCTTACTGAGTCACACTTTCAAACTTTGTTTGAGAAACAAAAATACCCCCAGATAACAGGTTTAAATTTAAGCAGTGGGAGGATGTTAACGCCCCAAGCTTTGTTTTATATGGATTCAGCTTTTGCAGATAACACGCTTCATACATTGGTTTTAGATACGCCTGCGTTGAAGGGTGAAGGGTTGGAAATTGTTGTTAAGAGTCCTTATTTTAAGAGCCTTACTTGTTTGAGTTTGCCAGAAACGACACTCAATAATCAAGACGTTCAACCCTTGATGTCATCAATAGCAACGAATACAACTTTACAGGTTTTAAGAGTGGGCGGAAGTGTTACTGACGTTCAACCTCTGCTTAATGGAGAAAACACAACTTTAACGGCTTTATCTCTGGGAGGAATGCAGTTTGATCGCCCAAAAGTTGAGGGGCTTTTTAAGCTCCCGGGTTTAACAGAGTTGGACTTTAAATATTATTTGAAATCAGGCGAGAAGCTGCTAGAGACCTTTAATAATGTTCGTACGTCACTAACTTCTCTTGAGCGCTTATATATAAATGGTGTTGGGAAAAAATCAGAGCAAACTTTGGTCGACATCTTGAATAAAGGCGATGTGACAAAACCGAAAAGTAATCATCCTTTTGATAAATATTTCTAGGATTTACCTTGAGAAGATTTGTTATCGGAACTCCAGCCAGAATGGCTGGAGATTTCTTAAGTTCTGTTCTCGGATTTTTTCATACATTACGAGAGAAGAAGAAATAGAGTTGCATCTGGGGGTTTATCAGGCACAACTTTAACTTTTGAGTCTCTAAAAATATTGATCCTTTTTATCTTCGTGCCAAAGAGACTAGATCACCTTTGAGGAAGGGTCTTTTCGAAGTTTAGAAAAAAGGGGGAGCAATATCCCTACCACGAAAGAAGTGGCTAAAACTAACTCTTTATGGCTTGCTGATGCAGATGATGATATTTTTTACGAATTAGTTGATCTAGAGCAGGGTCTTTTTTCCACCATTGGTTAGGCGTTAAGTCATGAAACCAAAAATGAAGGAGTTGTGCGGACGTATTTTGCAAGTTTTATCCTGTGATCTTGATGGGTGAATTTCATAAATCTATATGAGAATGATGATATGTCATAAAAAATTTTAGGAAAGGGTTAAGATTTACAATATATTTAAAAATGAGACTCATTACGAATCCACTTCGGTGAGTTTTTCTTGAATTCTTGTGAGATGAGGAGATGTTTTGGGATAATTATCTTTTAAGATTTTTAAGGCTTGTTTGAGATATTCTATTGCTTGTTGTTTATAAACTACTTTTTGTTTTCCCTTGCTTGATTTTGATTTTTGCGAATAAAGTTCGTATAGAGCTTCAAAAACATCTTCAGAATAAAAAGAATGATTGTTTTTATATAATTCTAGAGCTTTTTTTAAGTGGAATTCAGCTTTCTGAAAATCACCTTCTATAATGTAACTTCTACCTAAATTTTTTAGGGCATGTACTGCATGTAAATTATTATTTCCATTTTCTTTTTTATAATATAAATAACAATCCTCAAATATTTTTTTTGCTTTTTTTGTGTCGCCCATTTTTAAATGAACAATACCTAATAGATGAAGGATATACTTCGTTTTTACATTATTTTCCCCCATTGAGTTTTTAAAAATCATAAAACTTTTTTTAAGCATGTCTTTAGATTTTTTAAATTCCCCTAAATAACAGTAGTGACTTCCTAAATTACGTAATGCCCACGCTACATTAGTGCTGTTTTCAGGATAATGTTCTTTGTAAATTTTTAATACTTGTTTATCTAAATCTACGGCTTTTTGATACTCCCCGATGGTAGAATAGTATATCCCTAAATCAGATAAAACCCAGGCATACTTTACGTGATTTTCTTTAAAATTCTTTTTCAGTAAATCAATACTTTTATCTAGATATTCTTTAGTTTTTTTTAAATCGGTACTTATATACGTTGTTCCTAAATAAGATAAAGTAAATGCTTTATCTAAATAATGATTTGGTAAATAACGATTATAAATATTAAGTGCTTTTTCAAAAAATATCCTTGCTTTTTCTCTTTGATGTATATCCCAGTAGACCATTCCTAGATAAAGTAGGTTCCTAGCAAGTCCCCAATAATCATACACATGATTTTTCAGATAAGATTTTTCACTTCCTTCTAGAAGAAACAAGCTTTCTTTAAAATGACCAAATCCCCAATGAAAAATACCCAGATATGTTGAAGTTCGAGCTAGTATATTGCTATTTTGATATTCTTTATATTTACTCAAAAAATTGAAATTTTTCTCAAGCAAAGTTCGTGCATATTCAAAATCGGCTAATAAATAATATAGATATCCTAAAGTGCCCCTCAATTTAGCAACACCTAGTTTATTAAAAAGAGAGGCATGTTTTAATAAAGATTCAGCATGGCTAATAAGTATTTTCATCTTTTCGTAATTTTCATGCTCAGTAGCCTCACTCAAGAATCTCTCAAAATTCGATAAAATGGCTTCTAAAATTTGATTGTTGGGACCAAGTTTTAAGCTTGTTTTAAGGCAATGAAGCATAATTTCTTGCGTGCTTCTGTGAAGAGAAAAGGTATTTGCTATTTCTGTATTGAGGAGGAGAGAATACTTTTTAAGGTGATAGATGAATTTATCTATTGTTGCTTTATTTTTGTAATTATCTAAAAGTTCTCTCGGAATATTTTGAGAATCCATGAGACTAATTAATAATAAAAGATCAGAAAAATCCTTGTTTGTTTCGATGAGTTTTTGGATAGACATACTTATAATCTCATAACGAGTTTTAGTGTATTCATTTGCATTCTTCAGAATATCTTTTTGTAGATTCATAAATTCTTGATTATGCTGATTTAAATTCTCTAAATATTGTTCATATGTAATGTTTGTTGCTTTCAGGTAATAAGCCGTCACAGAGATATCTAAGGGAAAAGGAGGGATATGAATTAAAAAAGAATTTACTTGTTCTTTTTGTTTACCCTTAAAGTTTATTTCCATAATTTGAGAAAAGAGTTGTTCTTTTTCTATAGCCGATAATTCATCAATGTATATTGTATGATTTATTGAGGTATGATTTTGAATGTTTTCATCTCTCGAAGTGAGAATAATTTTTCCTGGTCCCCATACATGAGAGTCATGCGGAAAATAGGCTTGAATATCAGGAAACTCTTCAACATTATCAAAAATCAAGAGCCAGTTAGGATGTTCTTTTAAATGTCGTTTAATAAATGATGAGAGCGTTTTTTCTCTTTCTTGAACATCCTTAATCTCTCGGAGATTTTTTATAATTTTTTTCTCATTTTCTGTGGTACACAGCGCTAAGGCAAGATTCTCAAAAGAGGTAAGAAGACTTACGTGAGTTTCAGCATTTATCTCCCACGTCACAGAGTGAAGATAAGTATTGGCATAGGAGCGGGCTAATATCGTTTTTCCTGCACCACCACTGCCTACAAGAGCTATAGTGGTAATACCTTGAACTTCTTTTAAATTTTCATGGATTCTTTTTATTAAATCTGGGCGTTCTAGAAATACGTTTTTTGCGGGCAAGGTAAGTTCAGAATGAATAGTCTCGTCTAATTCTGGTTTTTTATCGTAAAATTTATATCCTGTTATTCCCAAGAATAACAAAGCTATCAAAGAAATAAAAAAATAATAAGTTAACTTTGAATAGGGGAGCTCATTTTCTAGTTTAATATTTTCTTTGGAATAAATGGGTGTGGCATGAGAAAAATCTAAAGAGTAAAATTTCTTTTTAAGAGTTTCTTTATAAGATTCTACGTCTATTTCTGGAGAGAGCCTCGCTAATAATTTAAGAAAAGCTAAATAATAGGTTGTCTCAAGGTTACTTTCTGAGTGAGTAAACTCTTCTTGAATCTCTACTATAATGAACGATTTTTGTTGCCTCAGTTCTTTATAAAGAGGCGTATTTTTTAATTTAAGTATTTCTTCTGGAAATAAAAGAATAACTTGAGGAGATGAAAACTTTTTTGAAAGTTGAGAAGATAGGTAGCGTAAAGGTTCTTTATTAAAAGTGAGTTTGAACCCCAAGAATTCAAGGTGTTTTTTTAGAGTTTCTTTAAAAAAAAGTGGGATTTTATCTCCAAGTAAAATCGTGCAATTTGATTCCTTACTTTTTAACTCTGATTGAATGTGAGCTAAAGATTTCTTAAACTGAGCTTCAAGAGAGAGACATTCATAGTGTTGCCTGAATTTGTTAAAAGTCCCCGAATTTTCTATATGATTAATAATCCCATCTCGCGAATTGCATCCTATTTTCTGCATAATATTCCGGGAGTGATTTTCTGCGGTTTTTAATGAAATTGTAAGAAGAGAAGCGATGGTTTTTAGGGGACGCCCTTGCAGAAGGCACGCAATAACATCAATTTCGCGCGCTGAAAATTTAATCCCGTTAATTACTTTGAAGTTTGGTTTTTCAAAATTGCCAGAATGAATAGTGATTTTATCAAGCATGCATAATATTTTAATTTCAATATTTCGATCAATGACAGCACTATAGAGTAACTTTTCTCATTTCACAAGATTAGGGGGTTATCACCTAAAACCTCGTTTTGGGGGATAAAACCTGATGGTCGTGAAGCTACTTTTTTACTTAAGCTTCAGCAAGTTTCATGAATTTTTGTGATCTTCAAGTGAAGAAAATTTTCATGAATCTTAATCACTTAAAATTAGGAGAAAATTATATGAGAAAAAAATTATATTTAAGTTTTACTGTTTTATTATCGTTCTTGTCTGCTCATGCTTCCGAAAGTGTAAGAGAAGAACAAGAATATTCAGTCAAGACAGCGACTTGCATCCGAAATGTTTCAACAGCAACCTTAGACGCTGCTGATAAATGCATTAAAACTATGGGGCCAGGATTAGAGTTAGTTATTAAAATTGCTGACTTTATTTCAAAATTCCAATCACCATCTGACGCTAAATAATGATGAAAAGTGGATATTTTCTTAGGAGAAAATATCCACTTTAATTTCTTAGGGGAAAATAAAATGATCAGATTATTTTATATATTAATTGTAGGTACGTATCTAATACCTTCAGGCTTATTGGCTAGTTCTGAGTTAATTAAAGAAGAAGCCTCTACAGCATATAATCTATCAAAAAGAGGGATAATAATAGATTTCGAAGTTCAACCAGAATTTTTATCAGTCCATAAGACTAATACAGATAGGAAATTAAGGGAAATAAAAGAAAGGAATATAGTTTATGAAAACAATGCCTTAAGAGGAAGGCTTGTATTAAGCATAGGTGATTTTCCAAGATTAGAATTTTTTTTAGAAAATAGAAATGAGCAGTCTTGTTTCTTTTCAATGCCCATCAACAAACAAATGATATTTTATTTTCTGAAGTTAGACTTAAGAGTCTTTCCTTTTCAATTAGCAAGGAACAATAAATCGTCATCCTCACGTAGGCGACTAGAAAGTATAGAAATCGAAGATAGTATTGTTCAAGTAAAAACAGAAGAAAGTGAACTACCTTTATCTGTTGAAAAATTAAGAAGTAGCTATAGTGATATCGAGATTAATAAAGATATATCTGTTGTTTCACTTCGGGAATGGCAATGGAATGGAATACCTTTAGCAGTTCTTATTTTCGAAAAAATCAATCCTGTGGGGGATGCTTTAGACTCCTATGCTTATACTTTTCGTGCTCAGAATATAAACAATTCAGAGGAAGTAAACCCATTTTTTTCCTCTGCATATAAAAAAAGTAAAGGAAGGATTTTTTCATTTACTGAAGAGCAGCAGCAACTATTTTTGAATAATCAAAATCAGGGTGGAAATAGTTGGCAATTAGATACTTTTTATATAGATAAAGCCCTTTCTTCTATCAAGCGTATGCAAGGTAAATTTTTATCTTTCGTTTTTGAGTCGAAAGAAGATTATTGGAAACTTAAACTTCCAGAAAGTCATTATACCTCGGCAAGTTTTGCTGCATATATTCTACAAGAATATTGTTATATATCAGGACTTGATCTAAAGCCCTTTAAATCAGATTTGACCGTAGATTCATTAATCGAAATATCGCGAAACGCTTCCCTCTCTTCAATCCAAAAACCTGCTGAAGGTGAAGTGGGGTCATTTATTTCTAAATTATATAGTTTGTTTATAGATTCAAGTAATTCAAAAAAAGGAGAGTAAAATGTTCAAAATGAGAAGATATGCATTATTTGTTATAGGATCGTTATTGGGGAGTCATTTAAGTTATTCCTCTGATGTGGATTTCGATGTATGTGATGGAGATTTAGAGTTGGCAAAAAGTAAATCTCTTATAAGTGGCGCAACATTAGAAGATTTACATTCAGGTAAAGCAGCAATTACAATAGGATTTAAAGAAATTGGAGGAGGTATTAAGCACGCTTACCTTGTTTTTGAAACTCCAGAAACAAACAAGAATAGCGAAAATATAATTTGTGTGCAGGGGGTGCATTTTGGTGGGGTTGGTGGATATTATGAGCCTGATACGGTGTGTGGAGCTGTTTCTGGTGGTGGGAAAGGAATAGTTTATGAAGAATCAACTAAAGAAGTAATACAGAAATTTTTTCGAGCCAAACAAATAAAAATTAAAAAAAATGTGGATAGTAAAGGGATCAAGTATACAAGTAGTGAAGAAGTAACAATTTTAGACGGAACTTATACAAAACATAAAAGCTTTATTGTAAGTGCTGTAGACGCTAATAATGCTTTGTTATCTATTGGATCCGATAAATCGAGAGGTACATTTTTTTCTCTTAAAGGATGGGGAATAACAGATAAAGATAAGACTTATAATTGTACACGTTATGCCGAAAAGTTATTAGAGAGGGCGGGAATTAAATTTCTACCACCTAAGTTGACAGATCTCATAATAGATCATCGATATTTAATCTCGAGAATTGTAGAATATGAATCTAGAAGCCTTTCTAATAGGAATGGTATTGAAGTTATAGACCCACCTTCTGCAGAAGATTTATTAGCATCATATGATATGAGTTAGGATATTTTGTTTGTTTGCTCCCATCTATATGCAGATAGGGGGCAATCATTCAATTTTGGAGGTGGTGCCGGATGTCGGATTCGAACCAACGACCTACTGATTACAAATCTTGGATCCATTAGTTTTTATTGATATTTTATCATCTAGAAAAATTATTTTTCCTTTATATAATAATGATTTTTGTTCTATATGGATTTTCTGACTATTGCCATTTTCTCCCTTTCTTGCTACCTATATGCTACTTAAAGTAAGAGAGATATCATGCCTAAGCTTACAAAAAAATTAATAGAGTCAACCTTGCCACAGGATAAGGATTTAATTTTGTGGGATTCTGAAGTTAACGGTTTCATGTGCAAGGTAACGCCTAAAGGGAATAGGGGTTATTTTCTTTATTATCGCACGCAGGATCGCAGACAACGAAGGCCCAAAATTGGCGATCATGGAATTATGACATGTGAACAAGCAAGAAGCATTGCCCAAAAGTGGCTTCTGGAAGTCAGTCAAGGGAAGGATCCTTCTGCAGAAAAGCAAGAATTGAGAGCTATGCCTAACCTTAAAGAGCTTGCAGATCAGTATATGAAAGAGCATGCTCCTCGAAAGAAACCAGCAAGCCGTAAAGAAGATCAACGATTATGGCAACAGCATATCTTACCAAGTTTAGGAGGCTTAAAAGTCTCTTCTTTAACCAGAAACGATATAGCTAAGCTTCATCACTCACTCCAGCATCTTCCTATTACAGCGAATCGGGTACTAAGCCTTTTATCGAAGGCTTTAAATCTAGCAGAGCTTTGGGGATACCGTCCCAATCATTCCAATCCTTGCCTTCACATTAAAAAATATCCTGAACAAAAAAGGGAAAGATTTTTAAGTCAGGAAGAGATGACAAGATTGATGATAGCTCTTGAAGAGGAAGAGAAGAACTCTACAAACCCTTGGGCAATTTATGCAATTCGTCTGCTGTTGATTACGGGGTGTCGCTTAAATGAAATTCTCACGCTCAGGTGGGAAGAAGTAGACTTTGCCAATCAATGTCTTCGCCTTAGTGACAGTAAAACAGGAAAGAAATTAATATATCTCTCCAAAGTAGCAGTTGATCTTCTTCAGCTTATCCCTCGGCATGAAAGAAACACTTATGTTATTTGTGGAGAGAAGGTAGGATCTCACCTTGTTAACTTACAAAAGCCTTGGCGACGGATTCGGGCAAAAGTTGGTTTGAATGATGTTCGCATCCATGATTTAAGGCACACCTTTGCCTCTGTTGCTGCTAGCAAAGGATTATCACTTCCAATCATAGGAGCATTGCTGGGACACAAACAGACACAAACAACAGCTCGATATGCTCACCTGATTGGTCAACCCCTTATTGAGGCGAGCGAAAAGATTAGTGCGCATATCCTAGAGAACACCAAATGAATTTATCAGCTAGCTAGTCCATCCTGAAATATGGGGAAAAGCAAGGAAGTAACTATAGTATAGAGGGATATTTTAGAGTAAAATTTGCAAGTAATCTGTAAAAAAAACCTAAGAAAGTTACAGATTTTTCATGAGAAAACCATCCATAATCAATAAATACCAAGGTCATTTATTTAGAAATCTTTTATCTCAGAATTAAAACCTAAGCATCCTTTGTTCCAATTTAGTGAGGTAATTGACTGGGCTTCTATTAAAAAGGAATTTGGTAAATTTTGTGTAGTAATTAAAATGACTTGTATAATTCATTCATGATATTTTTTAATTCTACTAAACAGTTAGAGCTAAACTTATCCATTTTTGATTTGTCGAATAAAGTACGACTATAATTCCATGAGAGTATAAAGGTTTTTTCAGAAAAATATGCTTTTGCATTTAGTAAATATACGCGCTGCGTATTTGCGGGAGGAGAAAGATGGGAATTAAATTCCGAGGTTGGGACCATGAAATTTTTATATTTAGATTCCCCTAACCATGGAGGTGTATAATTAATTGATATTTCAGGAGGAAAAAAGTCATCCTTCAGTTCTTGAAATATATATTTTAAATAACCATAACTTGAATTATTATAATACAGCTTATCAATTTGTGCTTCTACAGTATTTATAAGCGATTTTAGAGAATCTTTAGTTGGAATAAAAATCGGCGCACCTTCACTAAACCAACCTACAGTTCGATCTAAATGTAACGATTCATCCGAGCAAAACCGTCCATTATAAACGTAATTTATGAGCATTGTATTTGAGTTAAAATGACACTTATAAGCCTTTGCTATAGCAATCAGCAATATTTTAACTAGCCCGTAAGAACCCTCTCCTTTAAAATTATCCATAAAGTTATCTATGGAATCTAAATTTATAGAAGAAATTGATGACACAGTATTACCCTCAATATTCGAGGATATATCATTTTGATAATCAAAAGATAATCTGTGTGTTGTTGACCAAGGCATTTTTTTCCAATAGGCAGATTCCTCTTTAAGGTTTTTCTTGAAAAAATTTATACTATGCTCACAAAATTTTTTATAGGATGTTCTTTTGTTAGATAAAGCTACAGCTTTATTCTGTAAAATCTGCTCATATATATCAAAAAGATCTTCCATCAATATTTTAAATGAGTAACCATCAGCTAATATATGATGAAATAAGAAAGCTAGGACTGTTATCTCATTATCAACATTATGGAAAACTAGGAATTTTAATAACTTATCAGGAAAAGAAATATTCTGTTTTTCTAATTGTATTTTATCTTCAACATAATTTTTAAACGATAAGCCGCAATCTTTCTTATAGAGATATAAATTGCATGTACTATAAAAAGACTTTTTAAAAGGTTCTATGGTTTGTATCAATTCATTATTGAGGAAATGCACATTAATTCTTAAAGAATCATGATATTGTAAAAGATAGCTAAAAGCATGCTTTAATACATTAACATCAATAACTTGCTTTGATAATAGGATTGGAGTAAGCATAAACCAATGGCTGTAATTTCTCTTTTTTGATAAAAAATAAGAATATCTATTGGGCAAGATCGGAATTATAGTTTGATTACTTAAAAAATCAGAAATTCTTTCCTGTTTCATAACCATTGTCTCTTTCAAAACTTCTTTACTTTTCTAGCATTTTCTTCCAAAAATTACAATGAATAGAATAGGCTTCTAATTTTAATTGCTTAGTCTGCTTATTGCTTTCCTAAGATCAATTTGCTTAAATATTCAAAAGTTTTCGGATGATACGTATTTCTAACAATTGACTTTTGATTCAGAGAATAGGGGAAAATATGGCTCATTCAAACACAATTCTGGTTTTTACTGAGGGAGAAAATATTTATGAGGGTTTTATAAAGCTTCATTTTATAAAAGCGCTAAGACAAGCTTATCGGAATTCTCACATCAGTTGGTATAGCGATGGATCATCTGTCTATACATCTACTCTCAAATCGATAGCAGATGCCTTTTTGGATAAGGTGTACGAGCAGACATCATTTAATCAACTTTGGAAATATAAATACGATCTCATAATCGATACCCAAACCGATTTTCTAAAATCTTTGCGCTTAAAATTGCTTCGCCATCACAAGATTATTAGTAGTTCTTCTAAGTATATTTTTTCTTCATACAAGCCTCATGATAACCAGGCAATACCAATACATAACTTAAAACGGCTAATTGCTCTTACTTCTCTTGCTGGTCAACCATTGTCTCTTGTTAAAAAACGTTTGCCACTTCCATCTGAATATCGAGAAAGAGCTGTTCAAATCCTACCAGTAAATAAAAAGTACATAGGATTGATCGTAGGAGCTGGCATGCCTTTTAAATGTTGGCCTTTAAATAACTTTATTGCTCTTGCTTTAATTGTTGTTGAGAAAGGTTACACCCCTGCTTTCATCTTAGGTCCACAAGAACACAGCTGGTTATCACAAATTAAACGAGAAATCCCCGAAGCTTTGTTCCCTTTACAAGATTCGCAAGCTATTTCTTCTCATTTGTTTACTGTTGCTATTGGTGAACGTTTATATGCGGCTGTTGCAAATGATTGTGGCATAGGACATTTGATGTCAGCCGCTGAAATACCTCTTGTTTCTTTATTTGGGAAAACAAATGCGGAAAAGGTTTGTCCTATAGTTGAGAAAGGATGTTTCATACGTTCTCAAGATTTTGGAAGCGACGAAATATCAGCTATTCCAGTTAATGCAGTTGCAAATTCACTTGATCAATTGTTAACTAAAATTAAAGACTAATATTGCTAAATGAGAATGGAAATGAAGTATTTTTAACTTCAATATCTTTCTCTCAACTAATCTTGAGTGTTAAAGAATCTATCTGCTAAGAGAGAATTACAAATATGAGACATTTTTTTAATCATATCGTAATTAATGTCTTTTATTGGTATTAAATATTTCACTTGATTGTAGAGCCTTAATGCTTCAATCCAAATATTTTTATTAGAAAGTATATCTAATGCATAAGAATAATTCACTATAAAAACGGGATTACTTATAAATAAATTGTGTTTATTCAGTAGAATTTTTCTTAACTTTATACATAAATCTTGGATAAAATTTTCATAAAGTTTTAAAACTCCTTTATAATCTTCAGGGGTAGATTTATTATCAATTATTTCTATCTCATTTTGTATTCTATTAATTTCTTGCACAAATCCTCCATTATTTATAAATGAAATAATTACTTAAATAATATATTTAATATTAAAGTACTCTAATAAAGGTAGTATACAGTCATGCCATAATGTCTTATATAAAAATGTGGCTGCATTTCTTCCGCAATTAAGTTTTTCTGACTTTTTCAAGATGATAAATTTCTCTAATATATTGAGAGCCTTATCTTTATGTTGGAAATTAGGATCGAGTTTTATTGCTAGGAATAATTTATTTATTATATCCTCAAAATTATCATTCGGCATCGATTGAAATTCTTTATTCTGATTAATTTCCGCTATTTTATTGAATTTTTCTTCTAACATATATAGAAAAATATCATAAGTGGAATCGAAAGCATGTACATCGGTTAAAGAATTATATAAATAATTTTTATAATCATACATAGATAGAATATCTTTAAGAGAAAAATCCTCAGATTTCCATCTGCTAATAAGCGCATATCTATCATTTGGTGACGTGTGAATAGAGCTTGCATGCATGATGTTTGCATGAAAAATCAAAAGATCCCCTGGATCTGTGCAGACTGACTGTAAACGCTGCTTTAGTTGGGGATCATGTAAATATCTATCTACATAATCAGGATGCCAAAAGTCTATTGGACTATTCATTACCCGATGACTACCGGGTTGGAACATAAGTGCCCCAGATTCCTCTGTTGCTTGATTCAGACTTAACCAAACGGTATATTCATAGGGCTCTTTAATAGAATATGGTAAATCCTGATGTGCTGCTGTTTGATGGGGGAAAAAACTTGACTTACCTCTGATGGCTAATTTAATGCATTCAAGCTTTTTTGATAATAGGTTTTCAAGAGCTGCTTTCTTTTTCTCAAGAATATTTTCGTTCAGAAGTTTAATTACATGTGAAGAATTGCCCCATGCATCTATAACAGAAAGATAGCTTGGCTCACTTATGTTTAATATTTTTGCACAGTTTTTTATTGATAATTTTAGTTGGTCATATAAATTTTTTGCTTCTTTTTCAGACAAAAATGATTTTATTTTAACAAAGCCATTTCTTTCGAAGAAATCAAGAGAGTCCATTTTCACCTTACAGTTTTCATGTTAATAAATAGAATCTATTTATTTGGCAATATAACTTTGAACAACTAACTCAAATTAGTGAAATGTTAACCAATATTTAAATCTTTATAGACAATATTTCTAATTTTTTCAACCCCCTGAAAATCTAGGTTGCTAACTTCTTTAAAAGCACCTTTAAAAATTAATGTTTTCACTGCTTGTTTGAATATATTTTTTAAATCAGGGTAGTTTGTAACTGTTGTTATATTAGAGAACTCAGCAAGCCTATGAGAATGTATATATTGTTCGCTATTTGGTTTATCTTGGGTAGGGTAACAAATAATCTTTGCTTTGCCTTGTAAACATTCAACCAAAGAATTATAACCTCCATGACAAATGACAATGTCAGCACTGGCATGAAGATATTTAAGATAATGGTTTTCTTTGTGTAATCGTAAATTACCATAATCCTTATACTCGGCAGTTTTGAATTCACAGGCATAATTAGAACGAGGTCCCACTATAACATCAAATAGTATGTTAGGGTAATCATGGGCAATATTAATACATTCTTGAACTAAACCTTCTGCTGCTTTGCCGCCACCAACCGAGCATACAACCCAATTTTGTTCTGAAGTTATACCTCGCTCTAATCGAGTTTGTTCTATGTCATGTAAGTTAATTAATTCTGCTACATATCCAACGTATTCTAGCTTTTTTTCCAGAATAGTATTTAATTTGTATTCTTTTACAACATCGCATATTTTTTTATCACAAGTTACAAATATTTTATCATAAAATTCTTCTAAGTATCTTTGGCCTTTTCCTCCCAAAATTTCACCTCTAATACTGTTCGGATCATCCAAAATTCCTCTTACAATAAAATATTTTTTAGCTGAGTGACTTTCAATGATTTCTGCCATTTCATCAAATTTACCTAAAGGCAAGTAATCTGTAAAAATGCCATCGGGACTATAAGTTTCAATCACTTGTTTAAGAAGATTTTTACGAAAGTTTATAATCTCATCATGAGTTGAAAATTCCATAAACGGCTTTCGGCCCCAGTGTCGAGCTCTATTAGGCAGCAAACTATCAAAGCTCGGTAAGTGAATGTACTCACAGTCTTCAGAAACAATCCATGAAGTTGCACGATGGCCAGAAACTACTAAACAAGAGGCACTCTTTTGAAGAGCTTTAGCAATTTTCGCCATACGATGAAGGTGACCCAAGCCTGCTCCATCAGAAACAAAAAATAAAAATTTCTTTTGATTTCCAGCCATAATAAACCATTATCGATTTTCAACTTCTACAAGCCCTATTTGTAAATATAAATTTCTTTTATAACCCTGGTCAAGTGAGAGTTTTTGTTACTGTGAAATAGGCGAGGAGTATTAATAATAATATCTATTATTAACGCGTTGTAGTGCTACCCGCTAAGAGCGGACAGATTTGTTAGCTCATTTAGTTATACCTTACTTGTTTAAGGTCTTCCATGGAAGACCTTAAAAACTCCCTTGGTGAGAGCATCTTTAATCCCTTATGGGATGCATTATTATTATAATCTTCAAACCATTCTGGCAACTGCTCAAGAACTCTTTGAGCTGATCTTAAATCAGCGATATACGCGTAATCTCTCTTGGAGGTTTTCACAAAGGCTTCTGCCATCCAATTGCTCTCTGGGCTATAGGGAGCTCAAAGCCAAGAGACCTTCCAAAGTGAATGGTTGATCTTGCAACATAAGCAGGACCATTATCACTGAGCCATTGAAGCTTGTGGGGTAAATGGCTGACGGAGCCAAACCTAGATTCAACACAATCTATCATGAGGTCTCTGATCATTTGGCCATCAATGCCTGTATTAGAGGCCATCCAAGAAAGAACTTCTCGATCATGACAATCAAGAGCAAATACAATATGGACCTGATCTCCATTCCAACACTGAATGCTAAAATGATCCGAACACCACCGCAAATTACTCTTCAAAGTAATGATCTTTCCATCATGAACGCGAATAGGTCTTTTCCCATGCTTTTGTAAAAGTAAACTATGTTCTTTCATAACACGATAGACTCGCTTTGGATTAATGGCTTGATCCAAAGATTTTCTTAAAAATGCCGTTACTCGCCGATAACCGTAAGTGGGACGTTCATCCGTGATCTGACGAATGAGGGGAAGCAATTTTTGATCTTGAATCCTAACACTTTTCTTTCGAGCACCTGATGGCTTCCTTAGACGTTCATAAAGATTAGACCTGGAGACTTCAAGAGCTTTACAAATGCGACTCATTGAGAGCATCCTTCTGCAAGCAAGGGATTGCGCCAAACCAGTTTTTTTCGCAGCTGATCTTGATCGCTTCCTTCAAAATCTCGACTTCTTCTGTCTTTTGTCCCAGTAAACGCTCTAATCGTTTGATACGTTCCAACGCTTGCTTGTGTTCAGTCTCAGGAATAACCTTTTCTTCACTCCCAACCCCAACAAGTGCGCCTTCTTCCATCTTGCGGCGCCATAAAAATACCTGAGAAGCTGCAATACCATGCTTGCGAGCAACATAAGAAACACTCTTTCCTGCCTCATAGGTCTCATCTGCAATGGCCTTCTTCTCAAAAATACTCCACCGCCTGCGTCTCTCAACGGATGTGATTATATGCAATTTATCTTGCTTAGTCATAGTCATAATACTAGAAATACTCCTATATCTTAGGAGCTAAGGCAATATGTCTGTTCCTAGGGGGGCTACTCCACGCGTTATATACTGGGTTGTATGATGTTCAACAAGAATGTAAGATGACTGAAATATTAAAGGTTAAAGTAATATAAATTATTGATTATAAAGGATTTATTCAGAGAGTCAAAGGAATACCTAGGCATCATCAAATTTTTAACAAAGGTATTTAAATAGATCCTATCAATTTTTATCTTTAATAACAAAGACTGTTTATTTGAGCTTAGTCACAATAATAATTAATATAGGTTTTAATTATGCAAATGGCACCTTTATCACCATATTCTAAAGTATTTTATAATGAGTGGAAATTATTTCCAGCTAGAATTGATTATAATATTGTGTTTGATCAAAATTTATATGGGTATATAAATACCAATCATTTACTTGAATCAGTCAAGCGATGCCTTTCTGATTATGTTATTTTCAACTGTCATGTGGAAGAAAAAAATAGTGAATTACATTGGGTAAAAAATAAATGCATTTTTGATCTTGAGTATATTACCAGAAAAGTAACCAATGAAGAAATCTTATTGTATGTAAAAGAACCATTTGATCTAGAAAAAGGTCCACTATATAGATGTAAATTAATAAAAATAAATGATTATGTTTACAGATTTATAATTGTATTACACCATATTCTCATAGATGGATCAACATTTGATGTTTTTATTGATGAAATCTCACGCTATTATAATGATACAGCTTATAAAGCGCCATTAACGCAAGAAGTCCAATTTCTTAAAATATCTGTACTTTCTAAACACCTATCAGACAAAATTGAAAGAAATCGGGAGAACAATAAACAATTTTGGGGAGCCTCTTTATCTGATTTTGAGTCCCCCAATTTAAATCTTATAAAAGTTTCAGAAGAGGCTAATACAAATGCTATTGCCCCAGAAAAGCAGTTCACTCAGTTTTCTGATAGTATTAGCCAAAAAACGTTTTCTTTTAGTGCAAACATATTAAAGAAATTGAACAAAATTAGAGATACATATAGTTTATCTCCATATTTATATGGTCAGATTATATACGCAATATTAATTAACAAGTATACAGGCCAAGACAAGTTTTGTTTATCCTATCCAATATCAATCTCTGAAGGTAAAGAGTTTTTTTATGGCGCATCAATTAATACCAATTTTATTCCCTATAATTTCAATAAGATAAATAATATTATAGATATAATTTATCAAGTAAAAGAATTTGTTGATTCTCTTGACCGTAACGGGCAAAAACATAACTATTTACCTGTGGCTCAAATTCTGGAAGTGTCAGATAAGTCAATTTTGGGATGCATATTCTCACAAACAAATTTTTCACAGCAAACTTTTAAATTTCTCAATTCCAAAGCAACAGTAAATAACACTAATGTGAATTTGCATCATGATTTTTCGTTTGAGCAAGAAATTCGAAAAGGAAAAGTCTGCTACAGAGTTAAATATAAGGATAACAAAATTGATACTTACCTATTGGATGAGTTTATAAAGGCTTATAAAAAATTATTTATTGATTTATTAGAAAACATAGCAAACGTACAAGACAATGCAGAATTAATAGAGCTTGAAAATTATAATTTATTATCAAAAAAGCAGTACGAAAAAATCATCCACAAATGGAACAAAACACAAAAAAAATATCCAATCAATATAACTGTACAGGAATTATTTGAAAACCAGGTAGAAAAAACTCCAGATAAAATAGCCTTAACGTATGAAGAAAAGTCTTTAACTTATAAAGAACTTAATGAAAAATCAAATCAACTAGCGAATTATTTAAGATCACTTGGAGTTCATCCAGAGACATTAATAGCTGTCGTTTGTGAACGGTCTTTAGAGATGATGGTTAGTTTATTAGGAATTTTAAAAGCTGGAAGCGCATATGTTCCTTTGGATTCGAATTATCAAATAAAACAGCTTCAATTTATACTTAATGATACACAAGCAACTATAATTCTTACAGATAAAAAAACGATTGATAAAATACCTGCAACATTTGCGCGAGTTATTGCGATTGACGAAGAGTGGGATTCTATAGGTAAATACTCATTTAGTAATCCTCATAAAAATATGGATCCAAATAATTTAGCCTATGTAATCTATACTTCTGGCACTACGGCTAATCCAAAAGGAGTAATGGTCACACATAGAGGAGTTACTAATTATATCTCTAATATTAAATCTTATATTACAGCTAAAGATAACGTTGATTTTTCAACGAATATTGGATTCGATTTAACGATCACAACAACTCTTTGTAGTTTATGCCTGGGGGCCAAAGTCACAATATATGGTAAACAATTACAAGATTTAGATTCATATAAAGAACACCTAATCAAAAACTGTGTAACAGTTATTAAATTAGTACCCAGTTATTTCGAGTTTGTGGTTAGTTTTTTATGTATGACCAAAGTGAAAAAAATTATTTTAGGTGGAGAAAAATTAAATCAAAAGACAATAAACAAGTTGTATGATTTAAGAAAAAATTACAAAAACAACTTTGATTTGTCCATTTACGATGAATATGGTCCTACTGAAGCAACAGTTGGTACATGTAATAGTCGTGTATATCCTAATAAACATTCTACCATCGGAAAACCATACAAAAATTATAGAGTGTATGTGTTAGACACAAACTTATCTCCTGTACCCCTTGGAGTAATTGGAGAGCTATATATAGGCGGGTTAGGCTTAGCCAGGGGGTATTTAAATAGACCAGATCTTACCGCAGAAAAATTTATTCCCAATCCTTTTTTAACCCCAGAAGAAAAAAAGCAAGAAGATAGCACTAGGTTGTATAAGACAGGCGATCTTGTTAGATGGTTACCTGGTGGTAATTTAGAATATATAGGCCGTAATGATTTTCAAGTAAAAATAAGAGGTTACAGAATAGAATTAGAGGGGATAGAAAAAGTATTATCTGGTTATGAAGGAATAAAGCAGTGTGTTGTAATTGCTAAAGAGCGTGTAAACACAGAAAATGAGAGTGAGAGTAAATATTTAGTAGTCTATTATTTAGCGGATAAAAAGCTAGATGAGGTGATTTTAATAAATTATTTGCAAGCCAGACTGCCGGAATACATGGTACCTTCCTCTTTTATATATTTAGAGAAGTTGCCATTTACTATAAATGGAAAATTAGATAAAAAGGCATTGCCTGATCCAGAATTTACAAGCATTAATAATAATTTATCTCCTAGAAATGAATTAGAAAAGAAAATATGCATGATTTGGTCAGAGATATTGGGTTTGCCGGAACATAAAATAGGGATCCAAGATGATTTCTTCAAATTAGGAGGTGATAGCCTATTAATTGCAAGGTTGATGCTAATTTTGAAAAAGAAATTTAGCATAGAAACAAAAATTTCAGAACTTCTCGTTAATAATACTGTAGATAAACTCGCTAAAGTAGTTAATTTTAAGACAGAAAATAAAAATGTGATTGATAAAAAATAATAGAATGATTTCTCACCTTCTAAGAACACTTCTACCTTTAGAGAGATAGGATTTCTTGCAGAATTTTCCAGAGATTAAGGAATTTCATTCTCGAAATGTTCACAGCTGGTCGTTCAATGTGAAAACAATTAACACATATTATTTGGAAATCATATCATTATTATCTTATGATGGCTTTGGTAAAATATTCTTGTTAATTTTACCATTATAAGTTAAAGGAAAGCTTTCAACTTTTATAATTTCTTCCGGAACCATCAAAGGATGGACAAGTTTTTTAAGAAATTCTTTTAAAAGATGAGTAAATTGTAAAAATTCATCACTATTAAGCATGTTTTCAATAGTAACATAAGCTATAAGTTTCTCGTTTTCTTCTTCAGTAAGAGTAACAAGGGATCTTTTAATGTTGGGATATTCATTTATTAAATTCTCAATTTCATTTGGATTGACGGTTACACCTTTAATCTTAATTTGGTCATCATCCCGCCCTAGAAATTCTATTTCCCCATCTTGGGTCCAACGAGCCATGTCACCTGTTCTGAAAGCTTTGAAAAACCCATCCATATAAGGAAGTTGAAGTTTGCTAAAATTACTTTCTGCCAATTCTTCATTATTCAAGTATCCACGAGCGACGCCTACACCACTAATCCACATCTCTCCTACAAAACCAATTCCGACAGGTCTTTTTTGATCGTCCAGTATATGAACTTGATAGTTGTAAAAAGGTTTTCCAATACAAATTTCAGATTTTGTGCGGTCATAGATTGCCAACGAAGTAGCTATAGTTGCTTCTGTGGGACCATAGCCATTCATAAGAATTCTATTCATGGCCCATTCATTCATGGTTTTTTTCTGACATCGCTCTCCGATGACAACGAGTGTCTTAAGGTTTTGAAATAAATTGCCATCAGGTAGTTGAGAAAGGATACCAGGGGTTAATGTTGCCATGTTTATCTTATGTTCCAGAAGGTAGCTAGCCAATTCTCCGGCTTTAGTGTGAATTCCATCTTTAGGTAAATACAAGGTAGCCCCATTTAAAAGAGCACAATAGATATCCCAAGCTGAAGCATCAAATCCCATATGCGCAAAACACAAAATTCGACTTTCAGGTTTAATGGAGCATAATTCTGCTGCAGTATGGGCCAAGTTTACAATACCTTTATGGTTAATCATAACGCCTTTTGGTCGGTTCGTAGTCCCAGAAGTAAAAATTATATAAGCTAGGTCATCTGAGCGGGTAGATGAAGAAATTTTTTCTGGAAAAGATGCTAAAGGGATGTCTTCTATCATTAATATTTTTTTATCATTTAAAGCTTCTTTATTTTGTTCATAAAAAGCTTTATCACACAAAATTACATAGGGTTGTGCTTCTTCTAAAATAATATTAATTCGATCAGAAGGGTAAGTTGAAGACAATGGAACATAGGTGCTTCCAACCCGAAGTACTCCAAAAAGGCTTGCAATCAAATTAATAGATTTGGATATTCCTAGCGCTATCCTCTTGCCTTTTACATTTCCTAGCGAGTTAACTAAGAAAGACGATATCGAATGGCTCAAATCATTAAGATTTTTATAAGATATTTGGTTTTGGGAATCTGCTACGGCTATATGATCAGGATAAACCTGGCACACTTGATCAAATAATTGATCTATTGTATGTGGTTCGGGATAATTTTTATGTGTATCATTAAACTTTTTGAGTAACGTTAATTCTTCAGAAGTTAGATAAAAAGCATCATTATTGAGAATGCATTTTAAATGGCTCATAAAGCTCTTATATCTTTCGGTTTTGCTAATAAAATTTACTACTCCTGTCTTCTTATTAATTTTCAGGTAGGCTGAAAGGATAATTTCATTTATGTCATTGAAACTCATTTCGTCCGGAATAATAATGCATAGATTATCAGCGGATGATTTTGCCAAATCAACAGTATTGATGCGAGTTACTGAACACGTATCTTTATTTTGAAGAGAAAAAGAAGACTCATCGGAAAGGAAAAAAGTCTCGTCCTCTAGCAATTTATAGCTTTTGAGAAGATTTGAAAGCCCGCTCATCAAATGTGAAAAATTATTCGCGCCAAGGTTTTCGAAAGAAACTACTTCATCTATCATATTATCGTCCTTTTTGAATGACATTAAATTTGCAACCAACCAAATTAAAAAAAGCCCTTAAATAACCTAGCTCAAGCTAGTAACGAGCGCAAAAACTAAAAAACAAACAACTTCACTAAACTTTCCAATATTCTTTCCAAGCTTGAAACATTAAAATTCCCCAAAGAGAATACTGATAATTTTTCTTTCCAGATAAATGATTTTTCCACTTTTCCAAAATAGGTGTCGGATTTAAAATCCCATCGGATTTTAATCTGTCTTTATTCAACAAAGATTCTGCCCATTCTCTTAGAGGTTCACGCAACCATTGATCTAGCGGTAAGTCAAATCCCATTTTAGGTCGATCAATAAGATTTTTAGGAATATGACGATAAAGTACTTGCCTTAATAACCACTTTCCTTGACCCTCTCTATATTTCATTGTTAAAGGTAATTTCCAAGAAAATTCAATTATTCTATGATCTAAAAAGGGCATCCTCGTTTCTAAGTTTGCTCTCATACTGGCTCTATCAACTTTTGTTAGAATATATTCTGGAAGATAGGTAAGTATGTCAATATATTGCATTTTTTCAATAAATTGATCTATATTTTTTAATACAGTATTGTTCCAAGGGTAGCCTAAAGGTTTTTTTTCAGTTAATAGTAATTCTTCAGGAGATTCCCACTTAGTTATAAGAGCTTGATAAAATTCTTCACTAGAAGAGTATTTAAAATTAGGAAGATTTCTCGTTTTTTCCCAAAGAGCTTGACCGGAAGAATACCTAATATAGCCTGCAAAGAGTTCATCCCCTCCATCCCCAGATAAAGAAACAGCAACATGTTGCCTCGCAAATTTTGAGACTAAAAAAGTTGGAATTTGACAAGGATCAGCAAAAGGTTCATCACACCAGCTTGGGATACTTGGAATTATATCTTTAACTTCCCAATCATCTATATAAATTTCATGGTGGTCTGTTCCCAAATATTGAGCAACTTTCGAAGCATGGTCAGCCTCATCGTCATTTTCAGGGCTTCCATGAAAATCAAATAAAAAAGTTTTAATTGGTTTGCTACTTTGAGATTGCATTAAAGCTACAATCGTAGAACTGTCAATGCCTCCGGAAAGGAATGCACCTATTGGTACATCGGCAATCATATGTTGCTTAACAGCATTTTTTAAAAGCATTTCTAATTCATTAGTTAACAACTCTTCTGACAGATGCTTTGTTGAAGAACGAAAAGATAATCCATCTAATACAACTTTTTCAAGAGACCAATAACGGATTTCATCTTGGTTTCCTTTATTATCAAAAGATAAGATAGTGCCGGGAGTTAATTTTTGAATTCCTTTGAAGATAGAGAAAGGTACAGGAATATAATTAAATCTAAAATAGTGCGTTAACGCGTGAGTATCTATTTCAGGATACCACTTAGGATGTGGGATAAAACTCTTGGGTTGAGATCCAAAAAATAACACTCCCTGAGAATATCCCCAATATAAAGGCTTAATACCTAAACGGTCTCGCACTAAATACAGCTTTTTTTGTTCCTTATCCCAAAGAGAAAAGGTAAACATACCATTTAATCGTTTACACGTTGATTCAATCCCCCAAAATTCAAAAGCTTCAAGAATAACTTCAGTATCTGTATTACTTTTAAATCTTGAGCATTTATCTTTTTGCTCTAGCTCTTTTCGAATCTCTAAAATATTATAGATTTTTCCATTAAACGAGATAACCCAGCGCCCAGAAGAAGAAATCATCAGCTGATGATCTATCTTTGATAAATCGACACTTGATGAGTGCCTATGTCCGAAAGTTATTCCTGAGGATTCTTCACACCAAGTGTCATGCGAATCTGGGCCTCTCTCAGCAATTTGATCAGACATCAATTTTGCGTAGTAGAGTAATTCATCTTTTGATAGTTTGACACTTACATCCCAAAAACCGGTAAAGCCACTCAATATATTCTCACTCTAAAATCTCAAGCTACTGTAAATAATCTATGGCTTTTCATCTGACAAGTCAAATTATATAAATCCCAACTCCATTAAACTTATTTTAATTAATTTAATAGTTCAGTATTATTTAGAAATTTTAGTAAGTATTTATAATATAGGTATTATTTGAAAGTATTTTTATTAAAAAGTAAAATTTACTAATATTTTCAAGAAGCATGAAATTGGAAAATGAGTATCATCAAAAAGATAAATATTAAAATTGCTTTTAAGAATACTTTACTGTAATTAAAGACCATTTTTACATAAAATATTAGTTTAATATATTATGATGCTAGATTGATTTTTTTCTTCAGCTATTCTGAATAAAAATCTTCATGAAGAATTTCTCCTATATTCTTTGTTCCCATAAAATTAAGGTTATTTCGTTGATCTTTAATGGTTCCTTTATTTAATAATGAAATACTATTTTCCAATAAAGATTTTAATTCAGATAGATTGGTTGTTATATCTAGCTTTACATAGGAGGAAAGATGTGACGCATGAAGATACTGTTCATCCTTATGATTTATACGCGCAGGACAACAAATTATTAAGGCTTTCCCTTGTATGGACTCAAGTAAAGAATTATAGCCTCCTGTCAAGACAACAATATCTGAGCTGGCATGCAAAATGGGTAAATGTGCGCATTCCTTATGAAGGCGTAAGTTTCCTCTATCGACAAAAGGTTTCCCGGCTTCTTCCCAAAGTATGGCTGATCTAGGGCCTAATATAATATCAAAATAAACATTTTTAAATAACTTGGATAATTCTATACATTTCTCAATCAAAGGTTCGCCTATCTGCCCTCCTCCTGCTGAACAAACAACCCAAATATCACGAGAATTTAAACCGCGTTCATTTCTCATTTTTTGTGGTTGATCAGCAGACGGTTGCTCAATAATGTATCCTGTATAAGTAATTTTTTTTTGTAATGTATCGCTTAAGTTATATTTTTTTTCAAAATGGCAAATCTTCTCATCGCATGCAACAAGTATTCTATCATAATGTTGTTCTAGATATTCTTTAGCTTTCCCGCCTAACATAAGTGTTTGGATGTTTTCTGTTTCATTGAGAAAGCCGCGTGTGAGATAATATTTTTTTGCCTTATTATTTTTTATGATTTCACTAAGTTCTTCTTCTTTACCAAGAGGTAGATGATCTACAAGGATGGCATCAGGCTTATATCCTTTTATGATGCCTTTGATAATTTCTTTTCTTAAATTAACGATCTCTCTTTTACTCATTTTTACAAAAGGTTTTCGCCCCCAATATTGAGATTTATCTTCTAAGAGGCTATCCCAACTTGGCAAATGTACGTATTCACATTCTTCAGGTATAAACCAATGAGTTACAGCTCTGTGACCAGTTACAATTAAGCAAGAAAAAGGCCCTTGTAAACTTTTTGCAATAAGTGCAAGTCTTCTCAAATGACCTACACCATATCCGCCATCAAAAACAAAAAAAATAATTCTTTTTTGTCGGTGATTTGTTAAAGCTTGTTTTATTGGGTTTTTATCCATATTTTTCTCTATATGGGGTTATATATAAACATCATTAAAAATATTTACCGAAATATTATTTAAATTTTATATGTTTTTTATTTATTAAGTTAGTGTAAAGCCAATACGGTTAAAAACTTTACTATTGTGAGGGCCTGGGGCAATGGATCCTTCCAATAAAAGCCAGTAAGCTATGTTTTGTAAACTATCAGACGGGAAACAACTGCCAAAAGGCACTGCATAGAAGTTAGTTTCATATTGAAAATTTTTACTAAACCATTCTTTCCCCAAAAGGATTTCTTTTTGTATGTCAATTTCGTCTGCATTTTTCAATTGTCGGTGTGTCCATCCATGATTTTGGATATTAACACCTAATTGATGAAGTTCTAAAATATCTGATTTAGTCACTGTTTTAAGATAGTTAGGAAGTACTATATCTTCAAGGTTAATATCAAAAATTTTTGCTAAGATTTTCTGTCTTTCTTCTTCTGTGGGCAAACCTGCAATAGCAATTTTAAACTCATTTCTAAAATGCAATTTTTCTTGTTTAGTTGATAATAAATATTCTTTATTTTTTAATATAACTTTCTTATGAGAAGAAATATCTAATAAAACATTCAATTTTAGAAACCAATAGTCAATCCTATTTTCAATATAGAAAGGATTAATGAACCAAGTTACTTCGTGTCCATAATTTCTTAATAATTTTGCAGCGTCATAAGAAGCAACAGTTGCATCATCAATTGTGAATGCTTCTCCCTTACCAGCTAAGGCCTTTTCAATTGTGACATATTTTTCTTGTTTACATTTGATGTAAGACTCAAAACTTTTACGATCTAAGAGAAATTTGTGACAAAACTTATCAGGAGAGAAATTATCAGTAATACCATGTGAAGCATAAATCATTATGAGTGGACCCCCGTTCATTCAAACCAAATATTTTATAAGTAATCATCATATTTGAGAGGCTCAAGACATTAACGATCCTACTTAGAGAATTTAGTTTTCACATTTAATGAAGTCAAGTAATTATTTTATTAATAAGGGAACTATCAGATCACAACGATTCGCAAATTGAGGTAAGAAACAAACTTACAACAAGAAAACTTCTTCTTATTAATTATACAGAATTTATTTCTTTTTAAGAGGCTCATTAAATATTTTTAGTCAATATACCACTCTTTTTTTCCAAATAATCTTTCTGATTCAATACCTTTTTCTCGACAAGCTTGAACAAACTTGTTTGATTCTATAATTTGTGGGGAATTATCATCATACTTCAGAGCCATGACATAATTGAGCCAAGGTTCTTGTCCCATAGCATAAACATATGCCTTCTTGCAATTAGATTGCTTTACAATTTCCCATGCTTTTTCAAAATTTGATCCGGATAATGTTCTGCTTCTATCGTGACTTCTTTCTAAAGGATTACTAAGAAGTGGACCATATAACCAAGTTAAAGGAGCTCCATCACACTCCATACCTAAAAAGAGCATATCAATTCCTCCTATATGGTCAAATATGTGATTGTAAAGCATAGGATCTAAATTATTAGAATCAGCAGCAAATAGAAATTTCCGGTTTTTCAAATTGATGCAATAAGAAAGTTTTGATTGGATATTAAGGTCAGAATGTTCCCCTAAAAATGGAAGAGCTAATATTTGTCCATCTTCAATATCAATTGATTCCATTTCCCTTAATTCAATAAGTGATGAAAAGCCAGAATATTTTAAGATAAGTTTAATGGAAGGATCTGCTATTGATCCTACTTGATTACCTGGGAAAACAATATGCCCAATTCTATGTCTTAATTGTAAAAGAGTTTCAAACATTAGATGATCTTGATGATTATGGGTAATGACAACATAATCAATATGATCAGGAAGATCTTCAAAAGTATATCTTGGCACTTCAGTTCCGCGTAAAGGATAACTTATAACGGGGTCCAAAAGGATAGAAATTGATTTTGTTTGAACTAAAACGCAGGCATGACCAAAATACCTTAATCGTATGCCTTCTCCAGAGTAATTTCGGTCTTCAGGAATAGGCGGTGAGATTGTCGTAAAAAAGGACTGGAATATACTTTGCTTACCTTGAGGGATATCTAGTATTTGTTGAATTTTAGATAAGCTTTCTGGCTTTTCTTTCATCTCAAATAACTTATCAAGTTTAGAATCAGAAAAAGGGATATTTAAATATACTTCCTCTTTGTGACTGAGACGAGGTGTGCTTAAAACAAATTTTCTGAAGTCATAGGTTATATCTGAGAGAGCTATTTTTTGGTGTTTATCAGAATAATAACTTTTGTAAATTAAAGGTTCAATCAAACGGATGGATGGGTGATTATTAAGGTCGTACACAAGCTCAATCAATCCCTTTAAAGAAGGAGGTATCCGATTGTATAGAGGTTCTAAAGAGCTTCCTTGCGCTTCAATTTGTAAAGTTCGATCCAACTCTTTGAATGAATCGTGTAAGTTTATGAGTTTTTCGCAATCTTTTTTTGTCTGATTAATCAGTTCTTTTATTTGGTCAACTTGCTTGCCTTCTAAATCAATGAATGGGCCTCCTAGTAATTTAGGATCTTTGACAGCTTGAGCGTGAATTTGAGGATTTTGAATGTATGACTGCATAATTCTCATGTGGCGTTCCACTATATTACATGCAGCTGGTAAGGGGGAAATGAGATACGGCCATGCATACCATTGCCATATTAATGGTTCAGCTTTAATTGTAGGCTTTAAGTAACATTGATCCATATATTTGTCTCAGGTGTATAGAGTTGATCTTAGTTCAATTAGGATTTGAAGTCTCTAACAAATCCATATATGTGAGTTCTCGTAAGGTTCGAGGCCTCATATCTGTCCAAATTTCTTTGATATATTCTAAACATTCTTCTTTTTCTCCTTCTTTCCCTGCATCTTTCCATCCAAATGGAATAAGTTTAGAAGTTGGCCAAATAGAATATTGATCTTCCTCATTAATTAGAACTTTCCACAACTTAATATGTTCAAACATAATATCCCTTTATGAAGAATTTTTAAAATTATAATTGTGGCCATTCTTAATGTAAATAATGAACATTAGTTTTTTTACAGACTTCTATGTTTTTTTACTAAGACACTATTTTGAGCCAGGAAAATGAAGAAGAGGTAATAAAAAGAACTTTAGATCTTGATTTTACAATAATTTGCCGAAGAATTACTGTGAGTGTTCCATAAAGAAGTATATATTCCTTGCTTTTTTAAAAGCATTGAATGGGTTCCACACTCTTTTATCACACCATCATCAAGAACTATTATTTTATCAGCGTTTACTGTTGTCGATAACCTATGAGCAATAATAAGTGATGTAGAATTTTTTAAAATTGGTGCAATATTTTTCATTATTAATTCTTCGGTGGAAGGATCTAGAGACGAAGTCGCTTCATCAAAAATATATAAAGAAGGTCTTTTTAAAAGAACTCTG
>Ga0209915_1000456_pt1 | contig 94176 bp, 74 predicted proteins | sample ThiBiot_750_plan_FD_183952 | JGI IMG/M metagenome (GOLD analysis project Ga0209915, IMG submission 183952) | Wastewater bioreactor microbial communities from Cape Town, South Africa - Thiocy_cont_750_plan (SPAdes) | ecosystem: Engineered > Bioreactor > Thiocyanate-remediating > Anaerobic-Aerobic... | reverse complement strand
AACGTGCAGGACATAAGAAAGTTCCTGTTCTTTGTTTATTAGGATCTCCTGGAGTTGGAAAAACATCTCTTGCAAAGTCAATTGCTCGTGCATTAGGCAGAGAATTTCAAAGAATTTCTTTAGGTGGCATAAGAGATGAAGCTGAAATACGCGGACATATGAGAACTTATGTAAGTGCGCGTCCAGGCCGAGTTATTGATGCCGTTAAAAAAGCGAAAACGACAAATGTGCTGATTCTCCTTGATGAAATTGATAAAATTGCCACGATGAATTGGTCGGGAGATCCTTCAGCAGCCCTTTTAGAATTATTAGATCCTGAACAGAATAGTGACTTCCTTGACCATTATATGGAAATTGGTGCTGATCTTAGCTCAGTCATGTTTGTAGCAACAGCGAATGATCTTTCAAATCTTCCTAAAGCTGTTTTAGACCGCATGGAAATTGTGACGATCGATGGATATACGATGCAAGAAAAGCAAGAAATTACGAAGCGTCATATTATTCCTCATCAGATGAAAATGAATGGTCTTAATAAAAAGGAAATTTCTATTGATGACGAAGTGATTCCTCTTCTAATTGAACGTTATACATTTGAGGCAGGTGTACGAGGACTTGATCGAATTATTGCAAAAATATTCCGAAAAGTCGCCAAGGAACTTACCCTCAAAGGGAATTCATTTATTCGAATTACTAAGGAAAACTTAGAAAAATATGCTGGTCGAGAAAAAGTTCATAGAACGCGGGCTTATAAAGTAAATCAAGTGGGCGTTGCAACCGGCTTGGCGGCTTCTGGTGCTGGTGGAAATTTGGGCTTCATAGAAGCTGTTATTATGCCTGGAACAGGTAAAATTGTTACGACTGGAACTTTAGGAAATATGACAATTGAATCTTTTAATGCAGCTGCAAGTTACATTCACGCACATGCTCAGGATTTTGGAATTAATCCAGGAGTTATTAAAGAGAAGAATATACATCTACATATGCCTGAAGCAGGCATGGCAAAGGATGGACCTTCAGCAGGGGTAGCCGCTGCTGTTTCTATTGTCTCTGTTTTTACCAATATTCCTGTGCGATATGATGTGGCAATGACAGGGGAAATTACGCTCCATGGAAACGTTTTACGCATTGGAGGACTTAAAGAGAAATTGTTAGCAGCACAACGAGAGGGAATTAAAAAAGTTTTAATACCAGCAGATAATATTCCTGATCTTGATACGGTTCCAGAAAGTTGCAAATCTGCTTTAGAAATTATCCCTATTAAGAAGGTGGAAGAGGCTTTTACAATTGCTCTTGAGCAGGATTTGAAAAATAACAAGAAGTAATATTTAACCATTTAGGGTTATCTAAAATGTAACCGTATATAGTGAGCATAAAGACTTCTCATATTTTTATAAGTTAAAGATATTTCGTAAATATTGGATAATCTTTATGAGTTTTACTTAGAAAAATTAAGGTCTATATATTCTCCTTACTAATCTAAAAGCAGAAGAAGAAAAATAAATGATATTAAGTTATCAAACTTTAGGAATATCATTCCACTGTGTTGTGTAATGAGGTGAAAGAAATCGGCGCTGCGTGATTGAAGTTGCTTCTTGATTAATAGCACCATAACTGATTGTTCTTTTTCCATACCTCTGATTAAGTTTATCAAGCGTTAGCATTAATTGCTCTTTTTTTGGAGAAACAGGGCTGAAAAAGGAACCTTGAAATTCTTCGTGGGAGCTTAAATGCAAGAGGCATACCCCAGCCTTCTTATAAGCAAGGGAAGGTTTATAAATAGCTTTTAAAGCCTTTTTACCTGCTGTAATAAAAGAAGGAGTATAGTGGCTTGCAACATCAAGTGTGGCTACTTTAAAATTACTGTAGTAGCTCCCTTCACTAAAGCGATTGGTTTTGATAAAAACCCCCACTTTTTGAGCAAGCATTTTTTCTGTTCGAAGTTTCTCAATAGCTTTTTCAATAAAAGAACAGATTGCAAACTCTAATTCTTCGTAAGAAACAACATCTTTGGGGAAAGAACGTGAAACCGTAATCATTTTCTTAGAATTTAATTCTTGTTCAAGTTCATAAGAAATGTTTCCATTAAGTTCGGTTACGATCCTCTCACCAACCACACTCATTTTTTGACGAATCCATTTAGGAGGTGCTTCCTTAAGTTTAAGGGCTGTATCAATCCCTTGGGCTAGAAGATACTTTGTATGATTGCGTCCGATGCCCCAAACCTCATTTACAGAGAGACGACTTAAAAAAGTATTGATCTCCTTTTCATTGAGAAGAATAAATTCTCCTTCAGATTTTTTGGCAAAGTGATTAGCAACTTTAGCAAGTGTTTTAGTTAAAGAGACGCCAATTGATATTGGAATTCCTAAATATTGCCTTACTTGTTCTTTGAGATGCTGACAAAAGGAAATAAGATTCTCTTCAGGAACATGTGTTAAATCAAGAAAAGCTTCATCAATTGAGTAGACCTCTATCGTAGGAACTTGAGACTTTAATAAACTCATAATCCGATTGGAGAAATCTTGATAAAGCGTATAGTTTGGGGTATCAGCCTCATTCATGTAAAAAGGTACGGTCTTGGCTGTTTATTTTAAAATGAAACCGTACCTTTTTGCAGTGTAGGGGGCTCTTTCTCATATTCTGGTTCGACAAAGTAGGTTCCCATTGGTATCACATGCTTGTGAGAAAGTAAGGATATGTGAGGCAGCCAACTTTTCTCGATTTTTTCTCCATTTGTCTCGCGTTGACTTATAACTCCCTGCATCTTTATTGTATTCCAGTACAAAATAGCATTGGAAACCAAGCTTAAACAGCTCGCCTTATTCATAATTTCTTCATAATCGCCAACTTGAAACTTTCCTTGATTAGCAAAGAAGATCCATCTTGATAAAGAATGGCGATGTTCTCCTTTATTGAGTTGCCTTTGAATTTTTTGCCTTAAATCTGAGCTTGTTAAATAACGTAAAATATATTCTGTTTTGATAAGCCTTCCTAGTTGTGTAAATGCTTTTGAGAGCCTATCTGAAGGTGTGCCTTTCCCAAGCCTTCTCACAATTTCATGGGCAGGAGCAAGCTTATTTTTTAGAGAGCCTATAACTCTTATCATTTGATCCCATTGTTCTTCTATAAGCTCTAAATCAATGTATTTATTTAAAATGCTGTCAAGTTCGCCATAACTGATATTTTTGTCAGGCTTATAAAGCTGTTGATCTTTTAGATCACGGATGCGTGGCATAAATTGGTAACCAAATAGATAACAGAGAGCAAATATATGCTCAGTGTAGCCAGCTGTATCAGTAGTATGTTCTTTAATTTTTAAGATTGTATTGTTTTCTAGTATTCCATCAAGGACATATAGGGCTTCTCGTGGTGAGCATGAGATTACCTTTGTATTGTACACTGAGTATTGGTTAGAAACATGGGTGTATATGCCTACAGCTTTTTCATAATAACCATAATATCTTGGATAATAAGATGATATGAGGCTGCTTGCTGTAACAGCGAATCGTTGAGCGTCTGAAGAAGAAATATCACCACGGCCATGAATAAGGCTTAAAGGTAAGCAAGCATGCTGATTAACAATCTCAGCATTGGCATTCTTAATGGTGTCTTCTCTGATATAAGTATCACTAATATGGCGCATCATTTCTACAGTAATGTCTGTCGTGCAATTCTGCATTGTAGCAATACCTATATTTGTTGCTTGGGAAAGAATGCTCGCCATGAGAGTTTTATAAAATCTCTCTGGCTTGCTACTTTGTCCGTGGATAGGGAGAAAATGTCGACTAAATCCTGTCAATTGATCTACTTCAATTAACAGCTGCTCAATTTTAATTTTTGGCAAGAAAGATACAATCTTTTTTTGTAGCTCTTTTACTTCTTCGGCAACAATCAACTTATCAGGTTTGCTGAGCTTAAGATTTCCATTTTTAATGGTTGCAAATTCATCATTTCCAAACTTTTTCTGAGATGAACTCACAGAGTGATGATAGAAATCTACTAAATTCTGGATAGCCAGTTTAGGATCCTCAGTTAAGCTTAAATCCTGATATACTTGAGGGCGTGCCTCTTCCCAATCTCCTTTCTCATAAACCAGATCCCAAAAAGATACATACTTCTTGCTTTGAGGAATATAAATATCACTTGATCGTGTCGCATCACGAAGTGCAATTGCAACACCCATTTCCCACAGGTTACGCTTGATAGACCCATCTGTATTAAGGATGGCTTTTCTAATCTTATGATCTATAAATTCATAAGGAGATTCTTTTGGAAGGGTTTTAAGAGCATCATCATCTAGTTGGCAAATTAATTGAATGGCCTGCATAAGAGAACTATTTTCTGTTCCTGAATGAAAAGGAAGCTTAATAAACTCTGAGAAGTATCGTCTCATACTGCTGTATCTGTTTTGTAACAAATTCGCATAACCATATCTTGTCAGAAGCTGATAAGTATTTATGTCAGAACGAGCTTCCTTTAATGCTTCTTGGGATACAGTGCTCTTATATAATTCTTCAAGCTTTATAAGTTCCTTTGATTCCCAATATAATATCTGATCCACTACAGAGATAAATTTATCAATAGCCTTGTCATGCTTATAACGATACTGGCGTATTTGCTCCTCATTTATATTCTTGCATTCACGTATCACATTTGAAATATATTGGTCATGCATTTGCAGGATATAATCTAGTAAGATTTTCCTGCTCTCGCTTAAAAATGCTGCCATTAAAGTATAACGTTTATGTGCTTTTAATCTTTTTATTTTATCAGCAGAGTAATACCTGCCAAGCTGGTATAGGTGGGTGGTAAGTTCAGGGCTCAATTCTTCAATATCTATACCTTGAAGATTAATATTACAGAGTCTATAATATTTAGCCAGATAACGTTTTAATGAAGAAATTGTTGTTGCTTCTGGATACTCTTTCAGTTGGTTAAACCAAGAATCTTTTTCACTTTCATCCACAGTTAAAAGCTGATCTATTGCAATAATGAGATCTACTGAGAGCCTTGTATAAATCTTTTCATAAAGAGATTCTTGGTATTGAGAGCATAAAGAATTAACAAAGCGTTTTAGCTGTTTTATACTCGGAAGAGCGATACGATTAGATATTAGAAACTGTTCTGCTTGTGGAAGAAGGTGATCAGCAAGTATGACCCCTTGGGTTACTTTTTCGCCACTCCATTTCTTTAATAAGGCTAAAGCATTCTCATTAAAGTATGAGAAATTAAGATGCTCAAAGATTAATTTGCGATGCTCAATATACGTTGCTTTCCTAGCTGGCTTTTCAATTCCATAGCTCAAAGGTAAATCAAGCTGCATACAAATATAGCTTAGAATATAGCTTGAGAGTTCATTTGGATTCTCCAAGAATCTTCCATACAGCTTCAATGAGCAGAGCTGCAGTGAGAACCACAATCTATATGCTTTATTTATTCTAAAGATTAACTTTTTTTGCGAAGTATTGAGCGTCCAATCGCGAATAACTTCTTCTTCTGAACTATAATCATTCAAGAGAAATTGTGCTCCTGAATATAACTATAAAGAGTAGGTTTTGAGATCCCAACAGCTTGACAGATTTGTTTAATAGAGTGCTTTCGAGTCTTGTATAAGTCAATCGTAAGCTGCCGCTTTTCTATATCGAGCTTCTTAGGGCGGCCCCCTTGTCTTCCACGGGAACGCGCAGCTTCTAATCCTGCTTTTGTTCTTTCTCGGATAAGGTTACGCTCAAACTCAGCTAATGACGCAAAAATATGGAAGATTAGCTGTCCTGTAGAAGTAGTGGTGTCTATGGATTCTTGAAGGCTCTGAAACTCTACTCCCAATGATTGAAGTTCATTAACCCAATCCATAAGGTGCTTAAGTGAGCGACCTAATCGATCTAAACGCCAAACAATAACCGTATCTCCTTTACGTAAAATATTGGGTTAAATCCCATAAAGGTACGTATCTACCAATAGGAATTAAGAGAAACCTCTCTCAGTCGTTTATCACCATGATTTTTAACACTCCCGTTTATTGTGCTGGTTATGTTGCAATTTTTGGAAGTCTGATTCCGGCTGTATCTTTGAGTTTTTCATCCGAGAAATCATATTCTTCTATCTGGAGTGTGCGCTTATGGGGCAATTCTGCTAGATTCGCCTTTATCATGTACCAATCTTTTAAAATCATCTTTAAAGAAAGTTTGGATTCAATAGCATCTCGAAGTTGAATGAATCTTTTTTTTGATTATAAAAGATAAAGTAATAAACAAAATACTACTAAGGTTCTTAATCTATTTTCTTTAAAGAAGAGTTTATTAGGGGTTTTATCCAGGAATCCCCTATTACAAAAGAACATCTACATCTTACTCATCCAGAAATTATTGAAAGACTTCGATGTGCTCAAGGACATCTTAAACTACAATAAAACTCCTTAAAGAAGGTCGCTTTGAGAGATCTTGCTCAACCACAACATGCTGTTGAAAACAGCAATAGCAAATGCAAGAAAGCTACTGATTCATGACCATATTGATGAGTGTCTTAAATATTCGTTTGGTACTTCTACAAAAGCTATGCAAGCAATGATTACAGAATTTAATGATATCTCTAAATATTTATATAATAGACTAACGCAGGTATGATTTTATGGCCTCAATAAGTTCTTCTTTAGCATGTTCAATATCTGTTTCATGAGATGAATCAGCAATATGATTACGAATATGATCTTCCATGACTTCTGACATCAACCCATTAGTTGCCCCTCGAATTACAGCAACTAAATGGAGAATTTCTGTACATCCTTTTTCATCTTCTAAAGCGCGTTCGATGGCTTCAATTTGGCCTTTAATACGTCGTACTCGATTTAAGAGCTTGGTCTTTTTACGAATGATATGACTCATCATTACTCCAATATGTCTTTCATAATATAGGGCACTATCTTATATCATTTATGAGATACATAGTGAAGTTAAATTTAATACTAAAAATATTGAAACAGCCTATTGACACATAATATACCCCCCTATATTATTCGATCTCACTTATATTTAAAATTTTTGGGGTAATATAGATGTATTATAGTTGGAAAAAAATTAAACAATACTTGTCTTTATCAAGAGTAAATTTAGTTATAATCAGTTATGCTCTAATGCTATTAGGGCTTATATTTGTTACTGAAAAAACATATTCTCTTGTTATAGAAAATCCAAGTATAAGTAATGGTAGCTGTCCTGGTAATGTTTCACCCAAAATTAATGCTCGCAACAAGATTATAATAATTATTAATGGCAAACTTGAGGAAAGTTATTTCCTTAAAACACTAAAAAAACAAAAGTTTTTTCTTATTAACCTAGTGACTTCCAATTCAAAAGTAAGCGAAGAAAAAGCAAAGGATTATTATGATGAAATTATAGTGCAAGATAAAACGTCAGAGATACTAAAATCTCTAAAAATTTTAATTGAAAATAAGGGTCTCATTTTAGGTGAGGTATATGCGCTTCAAGAGAGTGATACTGAGCTAGCAGATGTCATTAAAGAGGCCTTTAGTAAACAGTTTAATGGGAAAGCATTTCGGAGACAAAATAGTGATAAACTTACCGCTATTAACCATCTTACAAAGCTATTAGGAAATAGAACTGAAAATCAAAATTTATTAGTAGAAGACTTTACAAAAGAAATCTCAAAACAATCGTTGCCTTGCACTGTTAAAGTTATAACTCCCCAAAAAACTTTAGCAACTTATTATATAGGTAAAACTTCTGATGTTAATTCAATACTAGATAACGTAAAAACTTATGAAGCATCTAATATTAAACTTTGGATTCAACCTTATCGTGAAAATTTATATCGATTACAAATAGTGAGCTTTAACAATAAAGTTATTCCCTTGGCGCTTTGGCATGAAAAAATTGATATTAAAGGACATAAAGCTCAAAACAGTATTTCTACTTTAGTTAACTTGAAAGATTTTTCTATTATCTCAGAAGATAAGCTATCTGAATTATCTCAGAGGCTAGCAAAAGGAGCATATTTAAGCCATGGTACAGCTGAATTTGTATTAGCATTTCATAAAGACCAAATAGAGATTGTCGATTATAATCTTACCTTACCAAATCTCAACCAAATGGAAGTCATGGAAAGGATAATAGGTTACAGTCCAATATCTTATCATTTACACCAAGTAGTTACAGGCACTGAACCCTATTTAGCCAAAAAAGATTTTAAAAATATCATTAAAGTTAATCTACACTTAAGTAGTAAGAATGATTTATTAAAGTTAAGTAACATGCCGACTTTTTATCGTTATTATTCTAGTAATCAAGAAACAGAAAATACTCCATTAGTAGGGGAACTTTACTTAACACATACAGATAAAAATCTAGTTACTGCTTCTTATTCCGCTATTAAAAATACTGAAAAATTATTGTCAAACCCAATGTTTTTATCTCATTCAGCAAATCATATTGTAAATTTTTATCGGGAAGCGACAATAAAGCAGAAATCCAAAAATAATATTGAAAATAAAGGGAAACATCAATCTGGAGAAGTGGGAGAAGCATTAAAGAACTTACATCACGAAAGTCAACATATCCCAAGGTATATAAAGCCTTTGGGTAGCAAGGCTAGCATACAAGATATTATGAAATATTACATAGACATATATGATCTATATATCCTTCATGGTAAAGCACCTGGCACTAAGATTACTCCCATGAATACAGGAAATCCTGCATTCTTGCCTTTTCCACCAATTGTAGAGAACTTGCGTAAAAGCCTAGGGGAAAATTTGATAACTTATGCACGTTACAGCATGCAAGTTCCAACAACAGAGTTTATTTCTAAAATAAGCAGCTATTGCCAAGAAGAAAAAATTTTGGCTCCTAACCAAAAATTAGAAACAAATAATGTTGTCATTGGACATGGTAGTACCAATCTATACTACCTAGCTCTTAAATCAATTATACGAAATAAGGGAGATATCGTATTAGTCACTCGCCCTACTTATGGATTGTTTATAGATCCAATCTATACTGCAGGTGGAGAAGTAGGATTTATTGATATCAGTGAGAATGATGGCTGGAAGGTCCATCCCGAAAAATTATACAAAACAATTCATTTTTATAATGAAAGAGCATTCAATAACTATATATTAACTACTTTTATAAAAGAATATGAGAATTTTATTCATGCAATGAAAGTATTTAATTTAGATAAAGAAAAAATTCCTTCCCTTCCTAATATTGATGAAATAACAGATTTAAAAATTTTCGATCAATATATAGAAAAACTTAACACTTTTATTGAAACTATATCCGATCCATTGGTGAATAAAGATGAATTAAAGTTTTCTTTTTCGCCTCGTGTAAAAGCTTTCTATCATATGAATCCCCACAATCCAACAGGTGCTGTTTATACGAAAGAAGATTTAAGAGAAATTGCTGCGGTGATTCGAGATCATCCAGGAATATATATTATAGATGATTTAGCTCACTGGGGAGTTTTATATGAAAAAATTGTACCCGCAACGATGGCATCAATGGATGGTATGTTTGATAAAACTTTGACGCTTATGAGTTTATCAAAATCATATTGTGTTCCTGGTTTAAGAACTGGCGTTGCAATAGGAACCTCTGAAATAATTAGTGAAATGCAGTATCGATTATTGAACTCTAGTTCAAGTGCATCTCTTCCAGCTATGATCGCGCTTGATGCCGTTTTTAGTGCTCCTAAAAAGGAAAGAGATAATTATTTAAATTCTAATAGCCAAGAATACCTCTTTAGGCGTGATTTAATGAAAGTTCTTGTAGATGGTATTCACCAAACAAACATAACTGAAGAACAGAAAATAAAGATTTATCAGTTAATTCTTGAAAATGAATATAAAGTTGGAAAACCTTTTGATAAAAAATTAATAAATTTACTTCTCTCAGGCATGCCTCTTGTAAGAACTTTAACAAAGCCTAAAGGGTGTTTCTTTCACTTACTGGATATCTCAAAGTTAATTGGCGCTAAGATTGCTGATCATGCACCATTTCAGACGGCAACAGATGTTAGAAATGCTATCTTTAGTATATGTAATATTGATATGGTTCCTGGTGAGATAAGTGGTAATTTCTTTAATTATTCGCTTAGGATGAGTTTTTCTTTAGCTCCAGAACAAATTTATAATGCTTGTAAGAGCATTAATCTCTTCATTGGAAACTATATTATTAAATATAATCAACAGCTTATAAGTAAAAATTGCTCTTCTTTAGAATTAAAGAAAATAGAAGTATTGGATGAATCTATTTTTAATAAAGCTCTTACAAGATTATATTTAAATCAAGTATTGCAAAAGCTTATGAAAGAACATGAGAGAATTGCTAACCTTAATATTCACCAGAATAGTTCAAGGATACAATGGTATAAAGATAAAATAATTGAAACAAAAAAACTTATAAAAGGGATGTTAGATCATTCTTCTAATAAAGTAATTCTTAAGAATCTTAGCGATTATATAGAAAAAAATAAAGATTGGTTACCAAAATATATTCCTGATTTTGAGCAATTAAATACTTGTATTCAAGCATTTAAGGCTTAAAGAATTTTTTGTAAACAGTGAATTTTACTCTTAAGTAGGAGATAAAAATGTTTGTAATCATTCGGTTTATTATTGCTTTATGCTTATTTGAAAATCTCATATATGCAACAGATGATGTAATTGAGTTAAAAGATTTAACGCATCGTTCTTCTTCTCATAATGGAGAAGAAGATGAGACAAGTTTAAAGAGAATAGTTCCATTAGAGGCTATTAATGAAGAAGAAGACATAATCGAACCTGTGAGCTTACCTCCTATAGTGTCTTCTTCGAAATTCTCCACACAATACTTAGAGGGCATTGGTGAAGACGCACCATTAAAAACTGTATTGGTCAGCACAGAAGGAGAAGAACTCATAGATTTGGAGAATATATTATCATCTTCTACCTTCCAAAATGGCGCAATAATAATATGGCTAGATACAGAGGTTGTTAATAAGAAAGACTCTCTTAGCAAAGGTACAAACAAAGGATTGTTTATATTTGGGTCTTTAAGCGCTGTAGCTAGAGGTTCAGTATATTTTATTCTAGGATACAAACTTTCAGAACATTATCTTGTTACTTCCTTAAATGCCCCGGGGAATCATATTATTTCAACCATATATGCCTCTGCATCTAGCGTCCCTATGACTTTACTAGGGGCAGCTTCAAGTCAGAAATTTATGAAATATTTAATCACGCCGACTCCTCAGAGTTTTATTGATATAAAAAAAGCAGAATCAGGTTTTGAGAAAACATTAAGGATATCAAAAAATACTTTTCTCGCAGGTGCATCAGCTTGTTCTGCTTCTATATTAACGTATATTGCATATGATAATTTTTATCCATTAGTCGGATGGGGGTGGCTAATACCCGGCTTACCTACATTTTATGTAAGGACGCTTATAGATTATTATGCAATGGAACAATTGGGATCAGCAGCTTATGAAAAATTTATTTCTGGTCCTAAAAACAAAAAACTTTATGAATTAGAACCAGAAAGTCGGGGAGCGAATATTCATGAAATTAGAACTTTACTGGATAAATCAAGAAAATTTGTAAGCGCTTTAAATTTTAAACAAGCAAAGATCCTTGAAGATATTATTAATAACGCAGGGGAAGATGTTACTAAAAAGATAAATGCTTTTACAAATCCTGAACTCTTTATAAGAGATGAAGTTCATATTAAAGAAACAAGCCGATTTAGAGATGTTGTAGGGTATATAGGAGGAGCCGTAGCCGTTTGTGGTATGTATCTTTATTATAATGGAACAAAAGCTGCTTTTGGTTTTACTCAACCTTTATTTAATTTAACGCCAGAGCAAACTGATTATACGACAGCTGCTTTTGCTATTTTTTCTCTTGCAACAGCTTCTTCATTAAGTGCAATTGCTGCGCATAGTAGCTTTCAAAAATTTTATGATGTCGCTTCTATTGGTTTGACAAAAACGTATAAGAAATTTTCCTCATTTTTCTTTGGATCCGAGGATGAACCTTCATCTGTTTCTCCTCCGCCTATGTCAAAGGAAGATAGGGATCTTATGATAAAGCGAACAGGAGTGGCGAGCTTAGCTTTTTTACTCGCTTGTTGTGATGCGGGTACGCTTTACGAACTTGCAGTTCAACAATCATTAAGTATGAATGATTTTGGAAATGTACTTGCTTTAGTTTCTTCTTCTGTTTCTCTTTTTACAATGTCCTTTTGGGCTGTTGATGAAGCTTTAATGTATTATGTAAGAGGTGGTGACCCTAAAGCGACTATTCTAAGCTTAATAGATAAAGTCGATAACACTCTTTCTTCAATGAGTGATTCTGCCTTAAAAGCATTAAAAGATCTCTTAAAACAAAATCATGGTCTCGCCTTAGAAGAAATTTAATGGTAACGATTCACCCTTGTTTTATACTAACCTAGATCTGGAGGTATTACACGGGGTAGGGTCAAATTCCATAGAGGTACGTCTCTACCAATAAGAATTTAGGATTCTGGTCTGATCTTTTGAATTTCTTCCGGTGGGAAATGGCGATAGAAAGTTGTTCTTCCGATACTGAGTGTTTTGATAATGTCAGAAATAAACGGATAATTTTCTGTATCTTTAAGCATGGCTTTTGCCGTGCGGAGTTTCTCATCAGTCATGAGAAGCGGTCTTCCCCCAATGCGGCCATTTTTACGTGCAGATTTTAAGCCCGCCTTTGTATTCTCAACAATGATCTCCCTCTGAAATTGGTCAAAAGCAGCATTCATATGAAAGAATAGCCTGCCTTCCGGTGTTGAGGTATCGATATTCTGGGTAATCACTTTCAGGCCGATTTTACGCTCTTCCAAATCTTTGACTGTGCTCATCATTTGCGTCAGGGAGCGTGCAAGGCGTGATAACTTCCAGACAACAAGCGTATCGCCTTCGCGCATATAATCAAGTACTTCCTGTAGTTGTTTTCGTTTTTTGCTGGCGCCGGATATTTTCTCGGTGAATATCTTTTTGCATCCGGCTTCATTGAGGGCATCAATCTGATGCTGCGGATTTTGATCCAGAGTTGAAACGCGTGCATAACCAATGAGCATATTTTTTGTTCCTAAAACGATTTTTTGTGATATTAACAGAACAAATTAAACGGAACAATGTTTTGGAACATATTTAAGGCATGTTTTTAATAAATTTCGTGCCGGGAAGTATCTTGTTCTAAAAACCATCGTTTTTAGAACATCAGCGATTGGATTTTGCCGTGCCCAGAATGTATATTTTGAATAAAAGCGAGCAGGAGATGTTTGATAACCCTCCTGTTTTCAACAGTGGCGAACGTAAACGCTTTTTCAATTTTCCGAATTCTCTAAAAGAAAAATCCGAGGCCTTGCGAAAGCCATCAACTAAAGTTGGGTTTTTGTTGGCCTGTGGTTATTTCAAAGCGGCAAAGAAATTTTTTAGACCAGAAGATTTTCATCAAAATGATATAGTCTATGTCGCACGTATCTTAAATCTTCAGTCAAAACAATTTTCACCGGAACACTATGTGCAAAGCACACGACAATGGCATCAAGAAATTATTCTGGAATTTTACGGTTACAGGCGTTTTGATGAAACCGCTTTGCAAATCATTGAGCATGAAATTTCATCCATGATGCGCTCTCAACTTAAGCCCAAACTCATTTTCTGGCGTTGCATTGATATTCTGATCCGAGAGCGCGTTCAGATTCTGCCATATTTCCAGCTTTCAGAATTGATCCTAAAGGCCGTCAATCAGAGGAGGAAAGAACTTACAGCCGTTATTCGCCGCGAATTAAGCGCGGAGGCAAAATTATTGTTGGACGGTTTGTTTGCACAGGAAGCGGACACCCCCTATGCCAGATATAAATTGACCTTACTCAAAAAACTCTCACAATCCACAAAACCAGCCCAGATCAAAGAACGAGCGTATGACCTTCTCTATATTTCAGAACTCTACGATAACCTGAAACCACTTATTCCTGTTCTTGGTCTGGGATATGAAGGCATTCGGTATTTTGCCAATGCAGTGATCAAATCCGATATTTTTCAGCTCAATCAACGCCGTGAAGAAGACCGCTATGTTCATGTTGTTGCCTTCATCACCCACCAATATTACAGGCTTCAGGATAATCTGGTCGATACGCTTTTAATAGCTGTAAAATCCTTTGAAAATGGCGCGAAACGTGATCATAAGGAGTGGTGCTATGAACAACGTAAAACTCAGCATCAGTCTCTAAAGACATTAGCATCTTCTGTTGATGAAAAGGTGTTTGGTTTTGTACGTCAAATCCGGGATATTATAGACAATGACGACACCGATGCCGGAAAGCTGGCTCTGATTAAAGACTTGTTAGAAACCAATCAAACCAGTTTTTCAGACGTTGAACGAGAATGGCATGATTTTAAGAACGGATTTGACAGCGGTGCTGATGATCCGCGTTATTACGATATACTGGAAGAACGTTCCCTGCGATTACAAAATCGAGTTAGCCTCATCTTGAAATCGTTAAATTTTCAGTATGAAGCAGGCGCACAGTCTATAACTGATGCTATCGAGTATTTCAGAAAAAATAATGGGTTAATTCGGAACAATGCCCCGATCAATTTTCTTGAAGATGCAGAGCAAAAATCCGTTGCTGGTAACGGCATATTCAGGACGTCTCTATACAAAGTCCTGTTATTTATTCATGTGGCGGGCGCTATCAAATCAGGACAGATCAATCTGGAACATTCTTATAAGTACCGCTCCCTTGATGAATATCTGATTGCCAGGAGCAGATGGGACGCAGAAAAGAAAGATCTTCTACACAGAGCGGAGTTGGAGAGTTTTGAATACTGCAAGCCTGTTATTAAGCAGCTTGGACACGCTCTTTCTGTGCAGTACAAGAATACCAATGACCACATCCAAAACAACGATAATCCCCATTTTAAAACCAGAGTCAGTAACAACTTCACCATTGCAACACCAAAGCAAGAAGATGGGGCGACCGACTTACTCAAACCATATTTTCCAGACCACCATTTTGTGCCGTTGCCGGAAATATTATCAACCGTCAACGCGCATACTGACTTTTTACAGGAATTTCAGCACTGGCAGCAACGATACGCGAAAGGCCGAACAGACGATAGAATTCTTTATGCTGGAATTATAGGTTTGGGTTGCGCGATTGGTATTCCGAAAATGTCGCGCATATCAAAACTGATCAATGAAAGCGCTTTGCAACATGCTGTAAATTGGTATTTTTCACTTGAGAACATAAGATCAGCTAATGATTGTATTGTCCGGTTTCTGGATCGGATGGAGTTGCCCAATATCTACCGCAAAAATCAGAATAGCCTACATACAGCTAGTGACGGGCAGAAGTTCGAAGTGAAAACAGATTCCCTGAACGCCAATTATTCTTTCAAATATTTTGGCAAAGGTCAGGGCGTAACAGCCAACACATTCATTGACGAACGCAATTTGCTCTGGCATTCCCTTGTTTTTAGCGCGTCAGAGCGAGAAAGCGCCTATGTTATAGATGGTCTCATGCACAATGATGTCATCAAAAGTGATATCCATTCCACAGATACACATGGTTATAGTGAAGCCATCTTTTCTACAACACATCTGCTTGGGTTTTCGTATGCACCACGCATTAAAAACCTGAAAAAGCAAACGCTCTATATTTGCAAATCGGGAAAACTTGATCATCAGCCAACATGGGCTGTCCAGCCTACAAAATATGTGAATGAAGCTCTAATTGAAGAATGCTGGGATGACATTTTACGGCTCGTAACTACCATAAAACTCAAGGAAACCAGTGCCTCCGATATCTTCAGGCGGCTAAACTCCTATTCTAAACAGCACAAATTATATCAGGCGCTTAAATCCTTCGGACAGATTATAAAATCCGACTTTATCCTGCGCTACATTGATGACGTGGAACTGCGCCAGGCCATTGAAAAACAACTTAACAAAGTTGAATTGGCCAATAGATTCACACGGGCTATCGCCGTTGGCAATCCGCGAGAATTTACTCAGGGTGACAAAGAAGAGCAGGAAATAGCCGAAAGCTGCAATCGGCTCATCAAAAACGCTATCATCTGTTGGAACTACCTGTATCTGTCACAAAAATTGAAAGGAATGGACAGCCCTGACCAGAAAGATAAGTTGCTTTCAGCGATTTCATCGCATTCTCCGATGTCATGGGCGCACACTAACCTTCTTGGAGAATATGATTTCTCGGATGAAAAACTCAAAGATACAGCCGGAATCAGACTTCCAAAAATTGCAACATAACCAGCACAATAAACGGGAGTGTTAAAAATCATGGTGATAAACGACTGAGAGAGGTTTCTCTTAATTCCTATTGGTAGATACGTACCTTTATGGGATTTAACCCAATATTACGAAGTTGGGCAAGGCCAGAACGCTCAGCCACAGAACCACTTATTTCATCAGTGATAATTTTTTCACAGCCTGCTTTAAGAAGCTCATCAACTTGTAAATTTAAATTTTGCTCAAGGGTTGAAACACGCGCATAACCTATTTTCATAACATCTCCAAAGGCAAATAAGTCTTGAGTAGCTACCGTATATTTAACTTAGATTTATTTCCAGTGTTTCTTTACCTTAAAAGTGAGATAAAATGGTCAAAATAATTTTTCTAGTAGAGTAGGCAAGAAAACGATCCTTTTCTTGCCTTTTACCTTGGTGGAATTTTAAACCGTAATTTTTATATAAATAGTATTGGTACTCTTAATTTTTGCTGTGAAACTTTAAGAAGCAATAATCAGCAAACTTATAAAGAGAATAATATTGTTCTCTTGTTGCAACAAAGTTTGGGCGCTGAATCGATAATTTAAGTACAATCTCTTCAATACTAAACGGTGATTTTGGGAAGCTCTCAATATGCTCTGCAATAATAAAAGCTGCAATAAAAGTCCCTGTTCTGCCTACACCAGAAGCACAATGGCAAGCAATAGGGCCTTTTTTTAGAATCTCCTTGTAAGCCTTTCTTACATGATTGACGAGTTGATAAAGAGCCGCTGGCTCTAAGGCGTTATCATCGACCCACTCATTTGTATAAAAATAAGGAAGAGAGATCAAAGAAACAGCACTATGTTCTTCTTTAATTGTGATTTTTAATATTGTATGAAGACTTTGCCCGCTGATATGATCTTTCCAATAGTTTATGGAATCTATGCCTAAAACTTCTTTCTCACTTTTGACACGCACAAGCGCAGAGACATGATTATTGATGAGAAGTGTGAAGAATTGGTCTAGGGTCTCTGCACTGGGTTCTTGTAAGGCAATAAAATGATGGTCCTGGAACAGGATTGTACTTGCATTGTAATAGGGACTGGTCTTGTTGTATTCAAAAGCAATATTGCTAGATCTTCGATACAGCCCTTTCTCTAAAAGTGTTTGGGCAGGAAGATAGTCTTCCTTTGTGATTCTTGGATTCGCTTCCGGATCTTCATACCAAAGGCGTTGCCTGAAGTGATTTAATACTGCAAATTCCTTATAAACTTCATCCTCGCTCTTGGAAACGTATGGAACAAAAGATTTCTTCAAGACAAGTACTTTATCCCACCTTAGCTGCCATTCTTTCTTAACCTGCATGATATGCTTTTGAAGATATGTCCTTGGTAAAGCAGGAAAAATTTTATTGATATTATTATTTGGGAAGGTTTTTGTCATTTAATTTCATCATAATTGTTAAATTAAATATAAAAGATTATGATTTATAATGGAAGCTGTTAAGAGAATAAGCTCATTGAGATAAGGTGAGCATTTTTATGCAATTCATGATTTAAAAATTAGTCTAAAATGAAATCACATCATTTCTTAAAACTAGCGAATGTTAGTTCTTCTTTCTACTTGGACATTGGGTAATGCTAAGACTAGATAGAGAATTAAATGGAATAGATTGGATATTGTATTAAATTTAGCTTTTAGGAGAGATAATGAGTAATAAATTAGCTCTAAGATTAATATTTTTATTATGTGCGTATTTAGCCCCCTTAAATTTACAAGCTTCATACAGTGCTCTTATCTTTGATGTTGATGGGGGTTTAGTTGATACAGAGCAGCTAAAGTTTAAGGCATGGTGTCGAGCTTTGAAAGAAAAGGACGTCTCATTCGAGTTAGAAGAGTATTATCCCTTGGTTGGAGGCTCTTCTAAAGCACTAAAAGTGACAAACTTTAAGTCATTACAACTGAGTAATTTCGTATCATCAAGAGATTAATATAAAAAGGACTCAAAGTAATCATATGATTAATGAATACTTCATTGAAGAGAAAGTATTTGAAGGAGGGTCTCAAGGCAGGAAAATATTTATTGAAGCGATTAAAATATCGCTTTCTACTAAAAGTACAACATGGATTGGTGCCTTTAAGCTTCACAAGAATTATTTACCTCGTGAAGATATTCTTGAAGCTCTTAGGTTACTTGCTGATGAAGAAATTCCTTTAAACATTATTCTAGAAAGCCGCTTGAGTCAGAGCGAGGTTAAAGACTTAACCATTTTGTCAGAAGGGGCTTCTCTCCAAGCCTTTAAAAACACAGGTGCGACCATTCTTACTGATTTAAAACCCTATATAAATGTGCATTTAAAGATTCTGGTTAATACAGAGTTTGCGATCATAAGTACAACCAATTATGATGACATTGACTCTGATTATATAAAACGAGATTTTAGTCTGATTACGCGTGATCATTCTATAGTGTCAGAACTCAATGAAATCCTAGAAAAGATTAAGCAACAAGAGGTGATTAAATGGCCCTATTATCATATAGGAGATATGCATATAGGAGAGAGTCGATTGGCATGGGGGCCTGCTCATCATCGTATGCTTCTTAAGGAATTAATTGAAGCTGCACAGGATGAGATTGTGATTTATGAGCAAAGCATACAAGACTTAGGAATCTTAGCTGCTTTAGAAGAAAGACTAAAAGAAGGCGTAAAGGTAAGAATATTGATATCTGAACATCCTTTTGGTAAGCACCACCCTAATAAAAGCCTACCCAATTTACAAGCCTTAGCAGAAAAAGGAGCTTGTATCCGGCTGACTGGGAGCAAGATCATTAAAGAGGGCCTACCACTTCATATTCATGCAAAAGTTATTATTATTGATGCTGGAAGCTTGAATCAAACGATGTACCTTGGCTCTGCAAATTTATATGAACCTGTTCTTAATCCTGAAGGAGACCATTTAAACTTAGGGATAATTACAAAAGCCCAAAAGTACATCAGTAATGTCTATCCAACCTTTGAATATGATTGGATATGTCATAATGATACATACGTTAACTTTTAGAATCTGTTGTTTTACTGCACAAACAATACCTTAAAAAATTAAGCTTAAAGACCTTTCTCATTAAATTCTCTTTAGTAAGTCATATTCTAATTCAATTACTAAGCAGGTCACTGAAAGTAACTTTTAAATAAGATCTCTCATGAAAGTGCAATACAAGTATTTCTCATATCAAAAAGGAGAAAAACTTAGGGAAGCAATGATTCACAAAGAGCATAAAAAAACTGAATAATTATATGAGCTGGGACAGAGAGTAAGGCTTAATAGTTCCAACATTTAGAGGTTATTTTCGTGAATTAATTGATGCCAACCTAGATTAAAAAATTTCAAACCGTACCTTTTTGCATGAATGGGGCTGATACCCCAGTTTGAAGAAAAGATGGCTATATCGAACTTTTGAGCAATCTCCTTAAACTTAAAATAAGGCTCGCCCATCTTGATCCCTAAATTTTTGGCTTCGTTGGACCTTGCAATGGCACATCCATCATTGTTGCTTAAGACAACAACAGGTTTATTCCATAAGTCAGGTCTAAACACCCGCTCACATGAAACATAAAAATTGTTAATGTCAACAAGAGCTATCTTTTGCATTATAAAGAATGAATTGCTGTTGTAACAACGCCCCATATTTGGATTTCATCATCAGCAGTTAAGAAAAAAGGCTCATTATAATTTTCATCTGTTCTAAGTATTATTTTCTTGCCATGCTTCTCAAAGCGTCTGACACAAAGCTCACCTGCTATGTGAGCAATAACAATACATCCTGACTGAGGTTTTAAACTTCGATCTACAATGAGAAGATCGCCTGCTAAAATACCTGATTCCTTAAGGGCATTATTTGTTGCACGCATGAAAAAGGTTGAGACAGGATTTGGGATTAAATGCTCATTAAGGTCTAAAGATTTTTCCTTATAATCAAGCGCAGGGGAAGGAAATCCAGCAGTAACTTGCATAAGATAAAATGGTAAAGGGTGGTAAGAAGGAAGATGATTAGATGCTAAGGGTAAAGGGTTCATTTTAATTTTCTCGGTTAGTTTTTACTCCCCCTTCCTTATAGGCATAAATGATAAAGGTTCAAATATCAAATACTTTTATTGCATAGGTGGTATGAAATTAAATGAGGTATATCTAATTATCATTTAAATACATATAGTTTTTGGAATGAAAAAAATTATCAAGCAGACTTAATACAATTTGGATCATTATTTTTGGGTGCATTCACATATTGACTTACAGCATGACAGGTAAGTTCAGTATACTCTCGAGGATAAAGCATAGCCATTAACTCTTCGGTATTCTTGTTTTCAGGATCAAGCCAATGAGTATAGTTATGCGGTTCAATAATCACAGGCATTCTAGAATGGTAGGGCTTTAATAGAGCATTAGCGTCAGTTGTAATAATTGCAGCACTTACAATCTCTGATGTTTCTTCGCCACCCGGCCAGTAGTCATAGATGCCTGCAAGCGCAAAAGGTTTATATTCTTTCATATAAAAGAAATAAGGTTGCTTTACTCCATGTGAAGAAGCCCACTCGTAAAAACCTGTAGTCGGAATCAAACACCTTTGCCGATGAAATGCTTTCTTATAATAAGGCTTTTCTTTTAAGGTTTCAAAGCGGGCATTAATAGGTTTGGGGGCTTCATTAGGATTTTTGGTCCACGAAGGAATTAGACCCCAATGGGCAAGATGAAGCTGTCTATAGTGGGTTTCTTGTTTTTGAGAGACTATTAAAATACTTTGAGAGGGGGCAATATTGTAAGAAGGGAGAACAGAATTTTCTTCTCTAAGCTTAAATTTAGCTTTAAGTTCTTCTCCTTTAGCAAAGAGAGTAAACCTGCCGCACATATTTCTACTTTCTTAAGGAGAAAGCCTAGGAGATAGTATTAATGAATAAGCTCAGAAACTTGTTCTTTAGTTAATCCTGTGATTTCTATAACCATTTGTGTATCAAGGCCTTTTTGTAACATAGAACGCGCAATTTCGAGACGTCCTTTTTCTAAACCTAGTTGTAAGCCTTCTTGTTTCCATTGTTCAGCGAGTGTCATAATCTTATCCTCATCTATTTCAGTGAGACCTCTTTTAATGGTCTCTATAAATGCCTCTTTATCCTTAATCTCTGCTGCTTCTACAATATAAGACAAAGTGACGTAAATATAATCTTCAATATACTGCTTTTCACCCAGGTTTTCAATCTTTCTAAATAGATCAATCGCAACTTTCAAAGTTGGCAGGATATCAGGATCTTTAATATGCTTTGCAATAAGAGCAGCAGCTCCAAACCAAAAGTACTTCTTAAGCTCTTCATCAGAAGCTTGTGCCAAGTCAATCAGTTGAGTAGGTCTTCCCATGATTTCACGTGCGAGATCCTTATTAGCACCATAAAGATCAAAAAGATCTGTTGAATAAGGAAAAGGCTTTTGGCCTGTGTACAAAACGACAGGGTAGATAATTGGGAGTTTATTACCTTCAGTCTTTTTGAGATGTTGCTCAATAATAGCTGACATATATTTTACAAGTCGTAAGGGGAGCATCTTGTCAGGGGTTGAGGCATGCTCCAGTAAGCAATAAATGTAACCTTCCTCATTATTAAATTTAGTGGCAAAAAGAATATCTGATATTTGTTGTTTTAGTTTATCATCAATAAAGGAATCTTTTTGAGGTTCAATGGCATTAAAATCAATTGCTTCTTTAACCTTTTGGGGAAGATGAGTTTCAAAAAATTCTCTGACGATTTTTGGATTCGTAAAGACAGAACGGATAAAACGATCATGCGGACTTAGTCTGCTTTTAGACATTTCAAAATCTCTTAAAAAGTTAAATAAATATAAAAATTATCTTACTAAATTTATTAAGAATTGTCTGTTTTTTCTTGGCTAAAGGATTTATTTTTATGAGGCTTTTTAGCTTTCATTGATTGTAAAACTTTCTCGAATTTGTCTCGCGCAAAATCTTTTTGCTCTTGAGTAATTTCTTCTACTTGTTGACCTTTTAAATCGTATCGTTGAGAACCATTGATAAGAGCTTTAAGATACTCAAGGTTAGAAGTGTAATATTTAAGAGCAACTCTGATTTTAATTTTTGAGGGTGATCCTTCTTGCTCTAGGTAAGGATAAATGTCTCTATCAATATGAAGCTTTAAAGGTTTTAAGTTTTCTAAATTGAAGCATTTTGGAAAATGTTCATAAAGCCATGTGAGGGCTGCTTTAATCGCTTTTTTCTTCTTTTGTTTGGCTTCTCTATCTTGTTGTTTTTGCTGTTGAAAATATTGGTATTTTTCTTTTTCTGGAAGCGCTTGAAGTGGTTTCAAAGCTTGAAAGAGCTGGGTTTGCTTCTCTAAGCTTAAAGGTTTCTTAATTGTGAGTTTAGGTCTTTCTGTCATTTATCAGCTTTCTAAAAAAGTTATCCTCAAATTCTGGGGACAGGATTGTGGATAAAGGTTATATGAAGGTTATACTCTCGGCTTTAAAGGCATATGATTAAATATTGTGCATTTCGTATTAAGGAGTCAACTTTGGTTTAATTGGCTTTTTATGCATGATGAGTTTTTTAGTTATGCCATCTTGTGAACTCATCTCTATAGCTCTTTGATACCTTCTTATCCAATTATTTTTATAAATCTTAGCAGTTGATTGCTCCTTAATAATTAGAAGATTTTCAGCATTTCTTGTCTCTGCAGCATTTGTGAAATTATAACTGCCCGTAAGCAAAATTTTTTCGTCTATGATCATAATCTTATTATGTGCAATTCCTGGTACAGGATCAACAAGGGCTTCAACTCCTGCTTTTTTCATTTTATTGATCTGTGAGTGTCTTGCTGTTAGTTGACTTCTATCGAACAAGATTTTAACCATAACTCCTTTTTGATAAGCCTTAATAAGAGCATTGGCAATTTCTTGTGATGTAAAGCTATAACTTTGAACAAGGATCTTAGCTTTAGCATTATTGATCAGATTTAAGATGATCGGCTGGCAGTTGCCATCAGGACTGAAGCACACATCAATACTTGGCTTATCTTCAATAAAGGGTGTATTTGTAATGATGGGCTGTTGTTCATGATTATTTACACAGCTGTTTAGTAAGCTTGTAGAGCAGCATGCAAGAAGTAAAAGTAAAGGAGCCTTTTTTCTCAGAAGTTCAATACTATTTTTGAACATATTTGGTTTTTCTCTTGGCTCTTCTCCCTCGAGAAAATATTTTCTTTTTATCTATCTTTTTTTCATCTGAAGAAAAAAATTCAATAATATCTCCGAGAACAAAAAATAATGTATCTAATAGACTCATAGCAAGACTACCATTCTTTCATGACATAAATATTAAGAATCATGCTTCTAGAACTTCTTATTCTTTGTACAAATAACACTTGTGCTTTACCAATTTAAATAAATAAGAGAAACAAATAAAATTGCTGTACCATAAAAAATGTAATTTAAACGTTTTAGGTATATTCCCACATAAAGATGCATGCGGTTCTGTTCAGTATCAGCTATATTAGATTGAGATAGCTGACGAGTAACTATATTCATATCATAGTGATAAAGGGCCTTATATAAAGCACTCTTCATGAACCATTTTACGAGAAACGAAGGTGGCTTAAAGGTACCAAATTCGTTACGTTTTGAAATTTTCTTCGTCATTATATCCTCATTTTTTACAGTAATATAATTGCCCTAATAAAATACTATTGTTCATTTAGGTAGAACAAGAGAAATTGCGATTGCAAGGTCATCATAATTTGTATCCTATCTATGTGCAGCTATAGCATAAATTTAATCATGATTTATCATTTTCCCATGAGAGAATTTAGCTTTATAAGTTTCAGTTGATAATTCTGAAATACAACATTATTGAATTTAAAAGCACCATGCTCTCGTGCAATTTTTAGTGCTTCAGTCGTAGGGTCAGAAGACGAAACAATTGAAAATTTGATAAGGTCATTTAGCTTATCAAGGTTATGATGTGAAAGAGCCATTCCTTTATCCTTCCTTACGATTTTGATTTTAAAAATTGTTGGAGCATAACTTTCATGCCCTTATAAGAACACTCTTGCTTAAGAGTGCCCTCATGATCATTTTGGAGTTGTTCTGCCATATGCAATAGAACACCAAGGAGAGTTGTTGCTTTGTTGCGTGCAATGGGGTCAAGTTGTAAATCATCTCCAGGTTCTATCTTTAAAAAAGATGCTAGCCCTGACTTTAATATCAAGCCACCAAGTTGTACTTTGGTTCTAGTTTCTGCTTTACGATCAGCAGTATCTATACGTAATAATTTGCGTTTTTGATGCTCATATTTCCAAGAATGTCTATTGAGTTGCTGCATGAGTTTATGCACTCTTCTGTGATGCAATTGGATGTTTTTGATTTTCTTTTCGAGGTGGTATTCTTCCACAAAATTTCTGAGCGGCGGAACGCCACTTCTCCTTTAACTCGGGTTTCTTGTTTGCTTCGTCCACTACATGAAGAAGGCCACCAATCAATGTAAGAGGCTCAAGATTAAGGGACGGGACCTTATTCAACAAAGATAAGAATTCTTCATTGTTCTTCTTTTGTAATTCTAAAATCTGCTGGTCTAATTTAGCTCTTTGTGCTTCGAGTTTAGATAGTTCTTTGATATTTTTTTCATAAACTTGCATGAGTATCCTCTTTCCAAAATAGTTCAATATTATTTGCTTCGGAAAGCTCCCCACAGCTTTACTTTGATAAAAAATATATAAGCAGAAAAGCGACAGTCCTGCAAGAGTTTTGTGCCAAAACTCTAAAGGCGCACTTAAAGACGATTAAAAATCGTCTTGTGCGGCCCTGCCGGCGGCTGTATATTGTCGCATGGCTATCTATCATGCACATTTCTCATATATCTCTAGAGCTGGGACAGGGTCAGTTGCTTCTCATGCTGCTTATATTTCAGGGAGTATTGTTAAGGAAGAAAGAGTCAAAAATGATCCTTGGGATTACACAAAACATGCTAAAGATGTATTACTAACAGGTATCATCGCACCTGAAGGAGCACCAGATTGGGTTAATGATCCGAGCAATCTTTGGAAAGAAGTTGAAGCATTTGAAGATTACATTGCTTACAAGAGATTTAAAGGACACAAAGATCCAGAGAAAAATTCCAAAAGCCTGGCTGCGAGAAAAAAGTTCCTTGAAAAATGTGTGACAGGTTATAAAGCCACGGTTGCCCTTCCGATTGAAATTATCGATAAAAATCATCTGATAGAACTTTCACAAAAAATTACTCAGGACTGTTATGTCTCTCATGGTCTTGTGGCACAATATGGTATCCATGATAAAAAGGGCAATCCCCACCTTCATATCTTGGCAGCAACACGCCCTTTAGTTGATGGAGCATTTTCAAAAAAGCGGCATAGAATTGAGCAGCCAGAATATAAAGAACTACGCAAACAAATTGCCGACATTATTAATCAATTTGGCCAAGAAAAAGGCTATGATTATTGTGTTGATCATCGGTCTTACAAAGACCAAAACATCAAACTTGTTGCAACAAAACACTTAGGACCTAATGCACGACATCGTCTTCAAGAGCTCAGCCGAAATGTTCAAGAAAATGAAGAAATCAGACAAAAAAATGTTGAGATTTTGCTGGAGCATCCTGAAGAAATTATCAAAGTTGTTGCATCTCAAAAAGCCGTTTTTACGCAAGTGGATTTATGCCGTGAAATTTTTAAACGTGTTGGGGGTGACGAAAAACTTTATAGAATTTTAAAAGCAAAAGTAGATGGATTAGAGATACCATCCATTGCCATTATTGGGAAGACTCTCAATGATAATCACATTTATGAGAGCAAGAGTATTCAGTTTGATAGGGAAGATTATTCAAGGACAATAGAGAGTTTCACGGCACAACTTTTATCTCAAGAACATGCCATTTACCTAGGAGAGAATGTCAAAGGGCAAGCCTTTTATACCTCAAAAGAGATGAAAAATCTTGAGACATCAATCGCTGAGAAAATTGATATTTTAAAGTCCAGAAAATTTGATTTAATTAAAGAAAGATACAAACTTTCTTCAATTGAAAACATCCAAAAAGAAGAAGGCATTCTTTTCTCCGAAGAACAGAGAGGGGCCATAGATCATCTTCTCTCTAACACTGCTATCAGTGTTCTGACTGGAAAAGCAGGGACAGGAAAAAGTACTGTCCTCAAGCCTGTGGTTGAAGCTTATAAGCAATCAGGATTTACGGTGATAGGGACATCTTTCCAAGGAAAGGTGGCTGATCAACTTTCTAATGAATTAGACATCGAAGGTTATACGCTGGATCAGTTGAAAAAAAGATGGGAAGACCATGATAAGAATAAGAGACTTATTGAACACAAAGAGGTTAAAGGATTAGCGCTTGCTAAAGCAAAAGCAGAGATGGAACGACTACAGAAGTGGCGCTTAACAGAGAAGCATGTTGTGATTTTGGATGAAGGCAGTATGGTTCATGGGGCTTTATGGAAGAGTCTTCTCCAAGAAGTTGAGAGATCAGGGGCACAACTTCGGATTGTCCAAGACAATAAGCAGATTAAAGCCCTTCATGGTCTTGATGCGGCACGGCTTGTTGAAGAAAAGGTTGGGGCTTATGAGATCAAAAGTGTTGTGCGCCAAAAAGAGCAATGGATGCGCGAAGCCTCTGTTCACCTTAATGAGCATCGGATTGAAGATGGGCTGAAGCCTTATTATGAACGCGGTCACTTTGATTTTAGGGAGCGTGATTTTGAGGCTAAGATTTCTCTGGTTGCAGATTACTTAGAAGGAATTGGAAAAACTCCTCATCAGACTCATATGATATTAGCGCAAAAAAATAAGGACGTCATTGAGATGAATGAGCTTCTCAGGGAAGCACTGATGTCTCAAGGCAAGCTTGGAGATGAATTTATCTTTGGGCAAGAAGGCGAAGGAATCCTTAATACCCGTCAGCCCGTTCAAGGCCCCAAAACACAACACTTTAGGAAATCCGCTTATGGAAGACGGTTTGCCATTGGTGATCACGTCATGTTTCTTGAGAATGATCATAAAGAAAGGCATGTCCAAACGCTTGAGAAAGGCAAGAATGACAGAGTCGGGGTTAAGAATGGAACGCTAGGTGTTATTGAGTCATTTAACCTTAAACGTCAAACTGTTGAGGTAAGACTTCATGATGGAAGACTTGTAGGGTTTGACTCTAAATCTTATGATGCTTTAATCCATGGGTATGCAGTCACGATCAATAAATCTCAAGGAGCTACCTTTGATCATTCTTATGGCTTCTTTAGTTCCTTTAATAGTAACCAGCTTCTCATTTGGCTGACCCGTCACAAAGAAACCTTTAAAGGGTATGTGTCTAAAGGAATTGCATCTGACTTAAAATCAATGGTCAGTCATATAGCAAAGTCCGACTATAAAGGTCTTTCTACTGACTATGATCTCTCTGCTGAGCAAAAGCCTTATTTTAACCTTGTCCAGCACTATTGGAAGATTGCTCAAGAAGTTGGCAATCTTAAAACAAAAATTGATGCCCTCACATTACAAGCGGAGCAAGTAGGGAAAGAGATTTCTTTAACGAAAGAATGGGCTCAGTATAACGATCTGGTTCAGACAAGAAACAAAGATGCTACAGAGATTCTCAAGAACTGGAATCAATGCTCTCCTTTTATGTATCAAACAGGGGTAAGACGAGATGCCTTAGAAGTACAGGTAGGCATTAGGCCAAGGCTTTTAAGTCTTCCTGAACAAGCAGCTCTAGACTTAGTTGAGACTTATTTTGAAGTAGCTCATCAAACGCGTAAACTTTGGAAAGATATCTCGCACACCCATCCAGGCGTCTTATCTCAAAATCATCCTGATTACGAAAGTTACGCAAAAGTCAAAGCAGAACGAAATGAACTTGCTTACTCTATTACAAGTTTTCCAGAGATTCATAAAACTTTCTTTAAAGTCAAAGAACAAGAAGGAACATATGTTACTTATCAGGGGACCGTTTATGAGGAACGCCCTCAAGGGTTTAAGACAGCTCAAGAACAAGCAAAGCAATACATATTAGAAAAACGAGCAGAAAGATATGAATCTCAATTAACTTTTAATGAGCGAGTGGTTTATAAGCAAATCCAAGACTATAGAACTTTGCATCATCAAGCTGTTGCAGCTTTCCATCATCTTAAAGAGCTTGAAAAAACAGCATCTATCTCATCAGTCATTGAAACGCATCAACAAAAAGCAAAATACTTTGCAAAGAACAGGGATTTACTAGCCTATCAAATTATTGAAAATTATAGCATTGCTCAGCCCTTTATTGAAAGACTTGGCCTTAAAGAAGAAAATATTTTAAAGCATGCCGTGTATGGTGAGGTCAGACAAGTTGTTGAGTTTTATAGAAATGCAACTACTGTTGAAGATAAGGCCCATCTTGCTGAGCAGCTTCTTTCTTTTGCTCTTAAGGAAGAGGGGGGCGTCGATAAACCAATCTATGGCCTTTTAAAAGAGCAAGGACTTGATCTTCAAAAGCTCAAATTTGAGAAAGGATGGGCACAGACTCAAGAAGGTCATTCTTTATCCTTAAATGAGCTTGAAGCAATTTACCAAAATCTTTCTGACTACCGCTCACTCCATAAGGAAGTGGCTAAAGAATGGGAGATCATTCAGACAACAGCAACCCAAAAGGTTGTCCATATCCAAGAGGAACAAATTAAGGCCCTTAACCTTCTGGGCACCACAAACAGGCTTGAGAGAGCAAGTTTGGAAGAAGAAGCCTTCTCTGCTCTTAAGCTTAAAGCATCAAACCCGCAGGCGCTTGCTTATATCAATAACCAGATTCGATTAACAGTAAATGGTGTTGGGCAGTGGTCAGACCTCAAAGATGAAATCCAAGGGCGTCAAGTTGAGTTGAATCACCTGCATACTTCTCTTCAAAAAGGAAGAAGTGGGTATGTCGAGATTTATGCAAGAAATGGGGGAATGAGTTCTTGGGGATTAGCAAGATCACAGAAACTTGAGAAAGCAAAATCCTTATTTAAAAATTATGGCCCTCTCCATCAAGTGATTCAAAATCAAGAATATGATCGTCTTTTTAAAGAAGCTCATGAGCAAGAAATGACAGATTTAGTCAGGCAGTTTAAAGATGCTTCTTACGAAATGCGCCCTCAGCTTGCTCAAGAAATCCAAGGATGGCTTTCTTTGGAACAGGATGAGCGGCTTACTTATACCCTAACAGCTTTAAAGCAAGAGAAGGTTTCTGTTGATAGTCTTCAACTTTTTGAAAAAGTTCTTACCTTCCCAAAAGAAAAACAGTCAGAATTTTCTTATCGCGTGCACACCTATATTACAGCTAAGCAAGAGTTCTCAGATATTTGGCAGAGATACATCCAAGAAGCAGATCTTAGACTGGCTGAAGAAAAAATTAATCTTCAAGATGAAACTTTAGCCCTTGAAGCAAAGCTTCATAGCAAGAATGCTAAGTATAATCCTCATTACTTTGTTGAGCGAACACTCCAAAGAACAGCCCACGCTCTTAAAGAAGCAAAATTTACAAACAACGATCTTATCTCACTTGAGCAAGGGTTAGGGAATGAGCCTCAACATGAAATTAAGCAGGAAATTGAAGGTAAGATTGGAACTTGGGTAGAGCGAGGCTCACAGACTTATGGATGGACTCTCAGCTCCCATGATAAAGACGACATCAAAAAAGACATTCTAATACTTGCTATTAAGCAAAATGAATTATTTGAAAAGAAGCTTGATGCCATTAGCAAGATTATCAAAGAAGAAGAGCATAAAATTCCCCCTTATGCTTTAGCGGCAGGAAAACGCAATAAGGCGGCCTTTGAGCTTGTTAATTCAGGTTTTATTGCGACCAATGATTATGATTATATGCTCACCCACGTTAAAGATCATGCTTTACGTTATGCTTGCTCTAGTTCTCGCTTGGAGAAGATTTATGTTCAAGACCCAGAGAAGTTTAAAGACCATAAAGTTGTCCTGTTTCTTAAAGATCAGCTTGTTCACGGAGATGCAGACAAACAAACACGTATTCAGGAAACTTTTGAGAGAGCTGGATTAACTTTAGATGGAAAACTCATTGAAGAGCGAATTCATCGAGATAAACGCGACATTAAAGACCAAAAAGAAACGAAAAGAAGTTCACAGAGCAAAATTAACCAACCTGCTTATTATGATAAAGAGGAAATCCTCTCAAGGCTTAGTAACTCACAAGTTGAAGAGATTTATGCGCGTTACATTGATTTATGGGTTTCATCTCCTAAGCCCTCTTATAGTAGTAAAGAGATAAGGTATGCGCCTAGAGGTGGTTTTATTGTCTATCGTCATACGCGGACATGGTATAATCATGGTTCCGATGAAGGGGGAGATATCTTTAACTATGTTGGTCGAGCGCTTAATATCTCTTACGGAGAAGCCATTAAGCATATAGGTCGAGAGATTAATGCGCCACAGTTAACACAAATTAACTGGGAAGAAAGAGCTCGAAGAGAAAGTGAGCTTAAACTTCAAGCGGAAATTGAAGAGAGAGTAAAGATTGAAAGATCTCAAGAGAATACCAAGAAACTTTATGAAGGTTCACAGCCAATAGAAGGAACAATAGCTGAACGTTACTTAAGAGAGCATCGAAAGATTAAGACAGCTGAACTGCCAGAGGATTTAAGGTTTATTCCTGATTATAAAGATTACGATAAGAGTAAAGCTCATCCAGTTCTTGTTTCTTTCTCTCGTAATCATGAAGGACGGCTAACTGCTCATCAGTTGATCTATCTGGACCCTATAACTTCAAACAAGGCAGATGTTGCTGTTAAGAAGAAATCAAAAGGAACGATTAAAGGCACGACTGTTGAAATTCAAAAAGGGCAGGGGTTAACTTATGTTGCCGAAGGAATTGAGACAGCTCTTTCCTTGAAAGAAGCAGGCGCTAATGGTAGAATTGTAGCTTCACTAGGTCTTTCCAATATGAATAATATCAGTGCCCATCTCAAGAAAGACGAACTTGTTATTCTTTGTGCGGATGCAGATGATCCTCAATCTTCTGCTTGGAAGACATCGGAAAGAGCCTTAGCGAAATTACAACAAGAAGGATTTAAGGTCTCCATTATAAGACCGCAAGGAGTAAAAGGCCGTGACTTTAATGATGTTCTTAAGGAAGAAAATGTTGAAGCTGTGCGGACTTATTTCGAACAGGATAAAGCATTCACAGGATTCAAAAGTAAAAAGCTCCCCCTTGAATCTGAAGCTCCTGGCCCTTGGAATGAATTCTCGCAAGATAACTCGCTTACGTCGCAAGAAGAAGTTTTTATAAATAATGAAACTTTAAAAGGTTCTCAAAACCAAGAATATAAGTCATTAGAAGAAAAAGTTGTTCTTCCATCAGATTGGCAAGAAGAGTTTAAACGAGAATATTTAAGGAAAAATCCTGAGGCAGCTCTTCGAAATACTGAAACTAATGAGAAAGCAGCTAAGTCACTCACTTCTTATGAAGTTATTCATAAATATAAATCTCTCACTTGGAAACTTGAGAATGTTTCATCTGGATCAATTTTGAAGGATGCTCAGAAAGAGTTTAGTGAGATGATTTCTAAAGCTTCTCAAGATAAAGCTTTAATGCGGCAAATTCTTCTTGAGGATAAGAAGATTGCTCAAGAAATCTCCACTCATGCAGAGCAACAGAATAAGGTGCTTAAACGTGATATTACATTTGAGAGATAATTAGTTTAAGAAAAAAATTAAATTGCGAGCTTGTGCGAGATGGTCTCAATAACTTTCTAATATTGTCTTTTACTTAAACCTCTTGATGATTATAGTGTGAATCAATATAGATAGTTAGAAAGCAAAGTATGACGCTTGATAAATCATATGGTGAGTTAATTCATTCTCTGAAGCAAGAAATTGTTGCAGCACGCGTAAAAGCTCATCTTGCTGTTAATGCGGAACTTATTACTCTTTATTGGAAGATAGGTAAGCATATTTTATCTCTACAAAAAGAGCAGGGTTGGGGATCTAAGGTCATAAATAGAATTTCTCAAGACCTAAGACACGAGTTTCCAGATATGAAGGGTTTATCTTCAAGAAACCTTGTCTATATGCAAACTTTCGCTAAAGCTTATCCAGATTCTGAATTTACGCAGCAGGTTGCTGCGAAAATACCCTGGTTCCATAATATGGTTATATTGGATAAGATTTCAGATACTAAAGAACGTGAATGGTACATCTATAAAACTATAGAAAATGGTTGGTCACGGAATGTCTTAGTTCATCATATTGAAAGTAATCTTTACCAAAGACAAGGGAAAGCCATCACTAATTTTGTGCATACCCTTCCTGAAGCGCAATCAGATCTAGCTCAAGAGATTTTTAAAAGTTCGTACAACTTTGAATTTTTACAATTAGAGCAACGCGCGAAAGAAAGAGACTTAGAGAAAGGATTAATCAATAATATACGAGACTTCTTGTTAGAATTAGGCTCTGGGTTTGCTTTTATGGGAAGCCAGTATAAGCTTACTGTTGGAGATGAAGATTTCTTTATTGATTTATTATTTTATCACACCCGTTTGCGTGCTTACGTTGTTTTAGAGCTAAAAGCAGGAAAGTTTCTTCCGGAATATGCAGGTAAAATGGGTTTTTACCTTGCAGCAATCGATAATCAAATTAAACATTCTAGTGATAATCCGAGCATTGGTCTTATTTTATGCCAAAGTAATAATAAGCTTATTGTTGAATATGCCTTACAAGGAACAACAAAACCTATAGGCGTGTCAGGTTATAGAGTTACAGAAAATCTTCCTAAAGAGCTTGAAAAAGAATTACCAAGTGTAGAGCAATTACAATCAATTTTAATCGATTATGTAAGTTAACTCCACAATCATCATTTTAAAAGAGATTTTGTTTATGTTTCAAAGTTAAATAAGAGCGTTCTTTCTGACTGTCATTGCGATAACAGCCTCGTTTCTTAGTTTAGCATGATATAAATCATACTCAGTTTGCATATCTAACCAATAACGTGGTGAAGTTCCGAAATACCTTGCAAGCCTAAGAGCTGTATCTGCACTAATTCCACGCCTATTACGAACAATATCACAAATCCGCATAGGTGTGACATCAAGGTCTCTCGCTAGCTTATTCTGGCTAATACCGTTTGGTATTAGATATTTCTTTTCAAGGAACCTACCGGGAGAATCTGGGGCACTACTATTTTCCATTGATTACCTCGTTATTATCTATTTTATAGTATACCGTATATCGTTTAGCGATATACTATAATCGGTATATATATATGTCAACCATAAAGTAATGAATTTTTTCATTTTATGGGTTTTCTTGGAAAGTACTGATAGTCTTCTAATTAACCATTCTGATTGTTATTTAGTATAGATTTTGTAAGAATAATCGTTAGAATTTTTAAATTAAAATTCTGTTCCAGTAAACTTTGATATTATTTAAAACATGGAGAAAACTAATGATTGTTAAGAAAAGTATACTTCTAGTAACGGCTCTGTTATCTCTTAGCAACTTATCAGCATCATCAATCAAGGAAGATAATCAAGAGGGGAGTGAAAAATCTTCATTTACCCCTAAGTATCAATCTGTTTCTCGTTATAAGCAAAAAGAAGAAAGTTATACTTCACACCTATCTGAGTCATACAGAACTAAAGGCATTCCTACAGAAGAAGATTTTACTAAGATGGAAGCCAAATTTAAAGAAGACTTCCTTAAAAAAGGTTATAAGGGACAATTTTGGACTCAGGAAAATATTGATATATGGGAAATCTCTGAGGAAAGTAGAGAAGAAATGAACAGCAAGGCTGATAAACCTTTTCAGCTCGCATCAAAAAAAGCATACTTTCAAAAATTAAATCAAATAGTAAAAAGCCTAGATTTAAAACGACCAAAACCTACAGACCTTTCTGACTTATCCGAAACTTACAGAACTACAGGAGTTCCTACACAGGAAGACTTTACAAAAATGGAAAGTAAGTTTGAGGAAGATTATGAAGGAAATTATTGGACTCAAGATATGCTTGATAAATGGGAAATCTCTCAAGATGCTAGGGATCTAGCTAATTCGTACAGTAGTTATCGCAGAACCTTAAGAAAGACAGTCGTAGAGTTCTATGATTATTGGGAAAAGTTGAATAAATAATTTAAATTTTTAAACCATGAATGTCAGATGAGTAAGGTTTCTCATACTTCTGATGTCATATTATCTGACATTCTTAACTTTATATTACTAATTATGCGAGATGTTTCCGTTTTTTAAGATAAAAAAGCAATCAATTTCAATATATTAATTGCAAGTATTTTCCATAATCTTTATTATAACATCGAGAAAATGTAATAGTTCTACGATAATGTCCCCTTTAAGTTCAGTTAAAATGTCCCTTTGTAATGACATGAATGTCTTAACAAGGGCGGAGCAAGATGGGCGACTTATTGATTATGAGTAGACAAGAAGTTTTACGTCTGGAAGTTATCCAGCAACTACAACGAAGAGAACTAAGGCAAGATAAGGCTGCAGAAGTTCTCATGATAAGCATAAGACAAGTTAAGAGGCTATTAGCGAGTTACCGAGAGAATGGTCCTCAAGGAATTGTTTCTAAAAAGCGTGGCAAGCCAAGCAATAATCAACTCTCTAACTCATTAAAACAATGTATTAAGACTATTATCCGTAAGGAATACCCTGACTTTGGCCCTACCCTTGCTTGCGAGAAGTTAAGGGAGGTTCATCATTTAGAAGTCTCTCTTAGCTCTGTAAGAAGATTAATGCTTGAAGATCAAATATGGATAACCCGTGAGAATAAGCTTAAGCGTGCTTATCAGCCTCGTTACAGACGTGCAGCATTCGGGGAACTGATTCAGATTGATGGTTCAGACCATGACTGGTTTGAAGGTCGAGCATCTAGATGTACTCTTCTTGTTTATGTGGATGATGCCACAAGCCAGCTTATGGGATTACACTTTGTCCCTCATGAGTCAGCTTTTACTTACTTCCAACTCACAAGAGAGTATCTTCTTCAGCATGGTAAGCCTTTAGCCTTTTATAGTGATAAGTTAGGCATTTTTAGAGTTAATCAGAAGAGTGCTGAGCTCAAAGGAGAAGGAATTACTCAGTTTGGAAGAGCCTTAAAAGAACTGAACATCCAGATTATATGTGCTAACTCTTGTCAAGCTAAAGGAAGAGTTGAAAGAGCCAATAAAACACTTCAAGACAGATTAGTAAAAGAGTTAAGGCTAAGAGGAATAAGCAGTATAGAAGAAGCTAATGCTTACCTTCCTGAGTTTATCAAAGATTATAATAAAAGGTTTAGTAAGAAACCTATTAGCTCCTTTAATGCTCATCGCCCTCTTCTTCCTCATGAAAATCTAAGAACATCTTTATGCTGGAAAGAAGACAGAACAGTAACTCATAATCTTACTGTACAATATAATAGACGCCTTTATCTCCTTGAAGACAGTCTTCAAAATAGAAAGCTTAGACGGAAGAGAATTACCATTCATGATTATGATGATGGACATATAGAACTCTATGATAGGAACCGTTCTCTAAACTTTAAGCTGTTTTATGATCGTCTATCGACTGTAGATTCAGGTGCTATTGTAAGCAATAAACGCTTAGGACCAATTTTAGAGATAATTAAAGGGATGCAAGAAAAAAGTCCACAATTAAGAAGCAGTAAAGCACCTAGCTATAGCCATCTTGGTATTGCTCATGCAACGGTTATTAAAAGACAGAGAAACAAAAGGAGCCAAACAGAGCCCTTAAATAGCTCAAACGAGTCATCTCTCATTCCAGCCAAGTGACACTTCTAAAGAATTATTAAGGGGACACTTCTACTGAACGTTGACAAGAAAATATACTTGTTCTTAAAATACAAATAAATATATAATTTAGTTTTTATCTTTATTATCTTGAGAGATGTCAGGATCATTAGATATTTTTTTCAGAATTTCCCGTAATTCTTTATCACATGCTACAAGCTGTTCTTTTGTAAAAGGCAATAATTTTGGCAAAAGATCCCACGTCTCATCATAAATAGTAATAAAATTTTCCTTCTTTTCATCAGTCATAGTAGATGCCCCTCTCTTGCCGAAATATCCAATAATTATACTTGATATAAATAAATCGCAATCTTGATAAAATATCTATCCCATTCAGCCATACATTATAAGGGGGCTGGAGTCCACTGAACGGAAGCCCTTAATAATTAAGAGATACTAAGAATCATATAACTAATTTATGAGTTTATTATGAATGATGAAATCATGTCATCTCTATATACTTTGAAAAGGATATGTGATGCTGCCCCTTGGAAAAATAAACCTAAAACTCCAAAAAATATAAATTTTTTAAATTTATGTTTAAAATTATAAATAGAAAGTGCGAAAAAGGTATGTGCAGCTATGAATAAAAGAATAATACTTGGTTCACTTATAAGCGTTTTAAATGACGCTAAATTAACGATTAAAACCTGGTACACAAATATTAGTACCATTAAACTTACTCTAGGATAAATTATTAAAAAACTACAATATGAAAAAAGCTTCTGTATATTTATATTTTTCATTTTACTCTCTTATTAATAAACAAAAATTAATCAAAATATAACACCAAATCAGCCCTTAACACACAGGATTTGTTTAAGTTCATAGACAATCTCAACCAGGTCTTCTTGAGATTTCATCACATCATCAATATTCTTATAAGCTTTAGGAGTTTCATCTAAGACGCCAATATCTTTTCGGCATTCGATTCCGTGTGTATCAGCCACATGCTGATCCAATGTAAGCATTTTCCTTGCTTCATTGCGTGACATGATTCTCCCTGCGCCATGGGAACATGAATTGAATGACTCTGGATTGCCTAAGCCTCTGACGATAAATGATCTTGCTCCCATGGAGCCTGGTATAATCCCGAGCTTTCCTTTAGAAGCATTAACTGCACCTTTACGTGTAACCCACACATTCTGACCAAAGTGATGCTCTCGCATTGTATAATTATGATGGCAATTAATTGCTTCTATTGTAAAATTAAACTCCTTCGTAAAGAAGCTGCCCAATACTCTTCTCATTATGGCCATCATCGCCTGGCGATTCGCAAAAGCGTATGATTGAGCAAATTCCATTGCTTCTATATAATCATCAAAGAGCGCAGTGTGCTCGACAAGATAACTTAAGTCCTTGTCTGGGAGATACTCAATAATATGGTATTTTTCCATTTCTTGTTTTGCTTTTTCAATAAAATAGGTGCCTATTTTATTTCCCATGCCGCGAGAGCCTGAATGAAGCATAATCCATAAAGAATCTTCTTTATCCAGGCATAATTCAATAAAGTGATTGCCAGAGCCTAAGGTGCCTATCTGATGGGTTGGGTTCGTCTTTATTTTTATTTTTGGATGCTTTTGCGTGATCTTGTTATAAGTTGTGTGATCAAAGGTTTCTTTGACCTCGTATGGCAAACTAATGTCATTAAATTGCTGCATACCTACAGGAATTGCAGCTTCAATGAAGCTTCTTAACTTAGATAAATTATCGGGTAAATCTTGGGCTTTTAGTGATGTTCTTGCTGCCATCATGCCGCAACCTATATCAACGCCTACAGCAGCTGGTATAATTGCGCCTTTTGTCGGTATGACAGAGCCGACCGTGGCACCAATTCCATAATGGACATCAGGCATGATAGCGACATGTTTATAGATGAATGGGAGTTGAGAAATGTTCTTTATCTGCTGCATTGCCACATCTTCTACAGGAACATAATCAGTCCACATTTTTATAGGGCTTCTTGATTCAATTATTTTCATCTATGTTTGTTCCTATAGTTTTATGCTCGGATAGATTTTTAAACGTATTATGGATGCTTTGTTCCAATATTTCTTTAACATTTTGTATTGGGAAGCACTTGCGGCATTTCTATCAATTATTAAGGTACAGTTTTGCTTTTTATCCTTAAGTATGATGTTAGCTTCTATTATAATTAATTGTTTATTTTCTTGAGGAACCAACTTAAAACTTCTTTGCTCACTTCTTTCTCTCCTTGTTCTATGGTAGCTAAATCTAATAAGTTTTTTGCTTCTATATGGTTAAACTCGGTTGCGAGTAACCATACTTGTTTCGCTTTTACTTTATCTTCAGCAAACCAGTATAAATATCCTAACTCAGCTAAATTCTTGACGGCAATCAGATAACCTTTCTGAGCAGCTGTATAAAAATGTTTTTGAGCCATAGTATAATCTTGGCGTATCTTTGCAATAACGCCCAAATTATTTATTGAGACTGAATCTCCACTTAAGGCTGATAAGCTCCACCACTTCTCAGCTTCAAGGATTCTTCCTTCATCAAACAACTTTTTTCCATGCATAAAAAGCTTCTGCAGTGTATACTCTTTCTCCAGAAGGGAAAATCTTTTGTAAAATCTATCTTTATTATTATCTTTTAATAACTCTAATACTTCCTTAGCTTCCATGGAGTGTTGATTACCTTCATTTTCTCCTTCTAGTGCTTCCAATTTTTTTTGCATAAAGTTAAACAACATTTTTGCATCAAACTCATAAAGACGCGTATTTGGTCTATCTTGCTTTATCAAAAAACTAGCTATTTTATAAGCAATTATGGCATCGTAAAAAGATGTTGTGTTTGTATATGCTTTGTTAAGCCAAGTAGCACCTAAACCGGTTTCACCGTTACCATAATATTCTAATGCAAGTTTGATTTGAGCAGCACGATTGTCAGCTTGAGCACCAAGTAGGATATTCTTCCTTGCATCCTCTATTCTTCCGCAAATGCTGTATATTTTTGATAATGCTAAGTAAGCTCTTGGATAATTAAGAGTGGCTGAAAACATAAAAAGCTTTTCAGCATTCACAAAATCTCGACGAAGATATGTCCTAAACCCACTAATATAAGCAAGTTCTTTTGTTTTTTCTTTATGAAACAATATTAAAAGAGTTGCATCAATAAGATTACTATAATCGCTTAAAAGGACAGGATCATCCATTTTTGCAGTATAATGCATTGATAATATCAATGGCATATATGCCTCTTCTTCACCACGAATTATTTCACACATAGCCCATGCATTGGATGCAGGTATAAAACCATTGTTTAATGCTCTTTCAAAATGATGAGAGGCTTCAAGATACTGTTGGCTTGCTAGAAGCAGATAACCATAATTAAACTGTGCAAATGCATTATTATCACAGACTTCATTTTTCCAAAGCTCCGAAGTTACCTTTATAAGCTCATTTATGAATGGTATTTTATCTTTTAATTGCTTATGAATGAGGGGGGTATATCCCAGTAATCGGCTTACTCCCATCTTTTTATGTGCTAAAGCTTTCAGCTCACTAGGGTCTACTTTTAAAGCTTCTAAGGCCGATACGACTAGTTTAAGACCATCCTTAGTACGACACATTTTATAATAAAGTTCGTCAGTCCCATTATGACATATTTGCCCTTTTAAGATTGTTAATTCACTGGAGAGTACAAGGCTGTGATCATGAGAAAGAGAATAGTCTCTCTTGGATAACCGACTGAATGACATGAAATTTTTAGGATCAAGGAAAGAAGCTATCTTAATAATTACATCATCATTTAAAAGTAAATGAAAGAGATCCATTCTCTTGAGATTATTAACTGAAGGTTGAAAACCTTTATCAGCCGCATATTTAAACCATCCATATGCTTCATGTTCTTCTTTCAGATTATAATATGCCATTGCTAAATTGTGCTGGGCCTTAACATATCCTTCCTTTGCTAATGGTAAAAAGCAGTTAATAGCTTCAGCAGAATGACTTGCATTTCTAAACTCAAGTCCTTTTTTATATAAGCTTTCTTCATCAATAGTTTTAAATTCATTAGAAGCATTTACACTAAAAGAAAGGATTCCTGACCATGTTACAAATACCCCTATTAATTTTAATAAATAAGAGCTTGAGAACATATTTTTAAATTTTATCATTTATATCTCACTAAGGTTAACAGGTTGTAATTTTGCATATTAAGTTTACGATTTTGGATTACTTACTTAGAGCCATATAGTCCTATTCAATAAACTCATTTATTCCTTGCAGTAATAATTTTTAAAAATTCATTGATTCAATTTTAACAATTTTTTTATGTAGCCTTGATCTTTTATGTTTAGCTTTGGCAAAGTATTTTTCAAAATAAGACCTAATTGATATGTTTTAGCCATATCTGGTGTTAAAGCCATAGATGGCCTTTGAATCACAAACCACACAATCAATATTGCTGAAAACAGAGAACCTATACAAAAACTGGCTGTCATCAATATTACTCGACGAGTTAACAAGCATTTTGTCATTTCTAAGGTTTGTTGTGCTTGGTTAACTGAGGATTTAAGCTCCGAAAGAATAATATTGAGTCTTTCATCAACTGACTGATGAATATGTTTTACAATTTGGTGTGCTGCTTGTTCAGTTGAGGTATTTAACTGTTCTGCAAGTGTGGTAGGGACTTGTTCAATAAGCCCCTCAAATTCTTCGAAATGAGCAATAAATCTTTTTGAAGTCTCATCAAGGGATGAAATCACTTCTTTAAATGCAGTTAGAGCTATCTTTTTATCTGCTTTAATCTCATCTTTAACTTGTATGAGTTGCCAGATCGCTTTTTCAAATTCTGTAATCTTTTCCATTATTTTAACCTTAATTAATATCGATAAATGAAGAAGCTATTTTTTTCATTTTGTTGACTTGATATTTGGCTTTCGTGGTCGGAAGTTCACCTGGCAACATGATATAAGCTTCCAGTGGATTTAACCCCATGATGTCTGTAGCACTTATTGCTGCTTTAGTTCTTTGATGAGATGCAAGATTAACTCCATCTCGCATATGATGAGCGCCTATTGAAAAGTTCTCCGTTGAACTAATCACTTCTTGCTCTCCTAAGGTTAAGGAAAGGTCTTTTGCTGTTTCATGATCAGGAGACCGGAAGATAACTTTGGTGCTGCAATTAGAGAGCAGTGTTTTTGTGATGGCATGACCATAAAGATGATCTATTTGGCTTTTATTCTGAAACCCTAACATACAGCAGGCGCCATATTTAGCACCTTCTGTCACAACTCTTTTAAGAGAAGAAATCTGATAATCAAGCCCTGTGAGCTCGTCAGCGATCATCCATAATCTATTTTTAAAATCAATGCCTGCTCGCTCAAGACCTAAAAATGCAAAGTTAAACCAAGAAGCAAGTAGTGGAGCAAGTGTACTTCTTTGGCTTGGGAGACAGGTTAAAAATAACCATTGATCCGTCTCTTTATATTGTGAAACCCACCTCGTAATTGAAAACTCCCCTCTTCCTGCTTTCAGATATTCAAAAGCAGAGATGTTGCTTGCTAGCTGCATTCTCACACCAACAGTGGTCTTTTCTGCTTCATATCGCATAATTGAAGAAACAGGGGAGTTTGCATAGAATTGCTCAACGCGTTTCCCTAAAGGTTCCCAACAGCTCCATTTAAGGATATCTTTCATAGAAGCTTGAGAATTTGAAAGCTTTCTTGCTGTAAATGACAATAACTTACGTGCTGTTTCATGCCAGACAGGGTCTGATTTTCCTTGGGGAACAAGGGAGGATGCCCAAGCATCATATTCATGTGTTGCTAGATTCTCTTGCCAAATATCCCAAGAAGGACTTCGATGATCTAAAGGATTCAGCAATATATCGATCCCTTCTCGATAAAAGTAAGAAGTAAACTCACCTGTTGAATCGAGAATGATAGCCCTCTGACCTTTATTACGAATCTGCTGCAACATTCCCAACATACAGTTTGTTTTCCCCATTCTTGTTGCACCAATAATCGCAAAATGTTGATTTTCAGTGCCTAAAGGAATTGGTAAATGCGGTGCTATTGTAAATTCAGATTTTCCTTGCTTTTTAACGAGCTGAGCGACTTGAGATAACGTTCCTTGAGTTGTCCCTTTAATGATTTTTTCTTCCTCTATTTTTTGGCTTTTCTTTTTAAACCCATAAGAAATTAATCCCATACCTATAATCCAAAAACCAAATGCCCCCCAGAGTGCTTGATGAACTTTAGCAGCCTCTTGTTGCGTCCAAGGATGCTTTAAAAATACAATTGTCTTCATCTGAAGATAACCTAATTTATGATGGGCAAGAGTGGTAATTAATTGCTGAACATGCAGCTTAGAACTTGCAATTCCTTTAGAGCCTTTGAAGATAAATTTCAAAATATGATCTGCATCTCCTAAAGCCGCCTTTATAAATGGCCAAAAAACGACTTTGAGGTGCCCTCCTATATAACTTAACAGCCAAAAATCCCAAAAAGACCAGAACGAAACTTTGAACCATCCAAGAGAAATCACAAACCCCATGACGGCACATATAGAACTTAATGCCATCACCGTTTTCATATTTTGAAGGCGCATGCGCCATTCATGGGAAAATATCTGCCCCCCTCTTGTAAAGGAGTCTGTATGAAAAGCTCTTTCTTTCATAACTTATCTCTTTTTCTTCTTTAAATTCTCACCTAGAGTTGATTCAATATCTTGAGGTGTTGACTGAGGAGAGACAATGACAGGCTCTGACTTAACTACAACCGGTGAAGAGGTCGTTTCAAAAAATTCCCCAAAGAAATCTTCTGCTTGATGTGTTGAGTCACTCAAGTTTTGAATCATACGATTGTGCCCTTCAAGAGCATAATCACTAACCATTTTAGTTCCATCTTGTAGAAGTTCTCCGCCTCTTGCAAAGGAACTTCCCAACCCCTCAATGGCTTTTCCAGCAAGAACCTTTGACTTTTCTTGGGTATACTCCAATTGATTCTGGTCAAACTGATGCCTTGATTCTTCATAAGAACGATTCATTTCATGATCTTTCTGATGAATCGTGTGTTCTGAAGCTCCTTTAATCTCATCCACACGATCGATAATACGCCCCACTTCAGAAGGACCCATACCGTGAGTTTCTATGGCATGATTCACTTGAGAAAGAGGCTCAAAACTTGTTTCATCTGAAACGCGTGATTGATAACCACTAAATTGATTTAAAATCTCTTGCTCACTCAAGATATGACCTGCAGATCCTACAAATTGAGCGAGGGACGCTTGTCTTCCTTGCATGTTCTGTTGAGCCACAGCTTGATAAGCTGCAGGGTTTGTTGATTGCCATCTTGCCGCTGCCTCTAAATTACCACCAAATTGTGTGGCCGCAAGTTGAGACAAAATCTCATCATTTAAGTGACGTTGTAGATTTAAACCACTTGATTGTGAAACCGTTGCAACTTTGCTCCAGTTAACCGAATCCGTATAATGCGCGTTCGCCTGATCTTGGTATTGTTTCATCCTTTGGTAAGCCCCTTGCAAGTTAAAGGCAGCTTGTTTTGCATATTGATCACCCACAAAAGCCTTATCCTCAACGGCATGTTGAGAAAGAGACGACCAAGCTTGAGAAAATCTTTTACCAATGCCGGTTTGCTCTGACTTTCTTGCAAACTCTTGTTCTCTAGCACCCCATGTTTGCCCCCCACCAACAAAACCAGCTCCCCCTCTTAAAGCAATCTCAAAGGCTTTATCATGACCAATGCCGGATTCATCTGCTAGTTGAAGAAGTTGATCCCGAGACTCACTCGCATCCTTAACAAGTTGTGCTGTTTTTGTACTGCCATACCCGGCATTGAGACCTTGGTTTTTACTTAATGAATCCCCAAAGTTTTTCATCCAATTGATAGTATCGTGAGCAGAGTTCATAGCACTTGTCCCAGAACTATGAGCTGCTTGGAGAGATCTTTGACTATTTTCAGAGGCCGTGAGGGCAATATTATCATTAGCGGAGACATTATTTTGAAGACTCGATAAGTTTTCCGTGAAGGTTGTCTCGCCATGAACTCCATGGGTAATCGCCATTTTTCCATCATCAATTCGACTTCCAAACCCAATATTAGGAGAAAGCTGTTGTTGAGCAACTTGATTTGAGGCCACACTACGATTATGGAAACTTTGTTGGTCAAAGCTTAAATTACCGTCAACGGCTTCAGCCCCCATTCGAGCGGCAGCACTCTGTACGCTTTGAAGAGGAGACGTAAATAAATTTGTTAACGCGTATCCGCTTCCAGAGATGACTGCATATGAAATTAAAGGAATAGAAGCTTGTAAGCCTTCTGTATAGCACCAAGCATCATAAGCAGCATCTGCTAAGCCATTTTGAGTTAATATACTAAGCCCACCTACTCCCATAACAGCTTTAGCGCCTGCCTTTGCAGCATGAGAGAGAGCAATAAAATTTAATATAGCTGAAAATACAGGCCATAACTGTAAAGACAAAAGAACATTAAACCATGTGATTAAACGTTTCACCCCACCCGGTAAAACCGCAAGAGACGCTATAAATAAAAACCAAAAGCAGCAAAAAGCGACAAAAATAGGTTGTGTTGTAGGGAGGCTACGGCCGGCATTTTGCGCAAAAGTAAGGAAGGTCGTATTTTGTTGCTCATTTGCTCTTGAAGCTGCATAGGCAATAAGGTGAGGATTAATCCGGCTTAGTCCGAATTCTTCTCTCTTATCATCCAGGCCTTCTCGATAAGCATTAATGAGCATCTGCTGCCCCACAACTTCATGAGCTTCAGAAGTTTGATGAGCGAGCGCTTCCCAAGCATGCCCAAAGTAACGTTTTAAACGTCTTGTTGCTTGCTCACCATCACCATTATCATTGCCTTCTAAAAGGGATGTAGCAAGCGATTGTAAGCCGCGAGGCTTTTCAATATCGAGGACTTCTTTGACGCGCTTTGCACATTGACCACAGTAAACAAATTCTGTTGCCCCTTCAGAGTTGCGCCAATATGTTCCTAAGGAGGGGTGAGGGTTTAAGATTATAAATTTTAAAATATCATGAGATTCCAGGGCGACTTTACGGCCTGGGGAGATATTTGTGAAAACATAAGGCCACATAAAACATTGTCGCATAAAATCTTTAATATTCTCCCGCATAATGGGATCTTTAATTTGCACATCTCGGCTCATAGCAACCAGTTTTGCAGCAAACATTGGACCGACCTTGCTATATTGTAAGGATTCGTCAACCCCTAAAGAATCTTCAATAGCCTCAACCATGCCTTTGCTAATCATACTGGTAAGAGAGACGGCAGCTGCAAGCCCAACAGGGACGTGATCGACTTTTGAATATTTATGATCTAAATCCACTTCATCAATAATATGAACTTGAGTTTCTGGAAAAATAAGAAGACTTGTGATGATAAAAGAAGGCAAAAACCATCCTTGAATAAACTGTGAGATATTTTGTCTTAAAATGGCACCACATCCTGCCGCAATAACGCCAAATGTCATGCAAAGTTTAATGAGCAGCGTCATAAATTGGTTTTCATGCTTAAAAAGCAAAGCAATTCCATTAAAAACCTTCCAATATATCTCCCCCCCACCATACGTATAAATTGCAAATTCCATGATTATTTTCCTTAAACGTTGCGACTTACAATTGTGTGTTCATAGGCCTTCATCATTTGCGTCAGTCTCCAGGAAGCCCCATTATCTACCCCCACTTGAAGGGCTTGAATATTGGCACGCGTTCTTTGCAAATCACGCTTAAAATCTTGAATAGCACTATCTTCAAGTTGTATTTTTTGAAGGGAGTCGATAGCTTCCAAAATTTGAGAAGTTATTTTATCAAACTGAATGAGAAGAAGACTAATGGCTATATACTCAGCCGCATCATTCATAAAATCAGCCCCCACGGCAGCACTGACTTGAATATAACGATAAACAGGAAGATTAGCGGCATCAGATAAAAAAGCTTTATCTTCTTCAGAAATTGCCTCACGTGCTAAATATTGCGTTTTGATTCTTTGTATCCGTTGTAATACCTTTGCCTTCATTGATGATTCATAAGGTATTGTTGTACTCGTTAAGCTTGGATTAAGACATTTATCTGTATCGTTGCATTTTAAATGTTGAACATCTCCCCCATTTAAATAAGCATTGATATAATCTTTTTGATCACCTTTGCCTGCAATATAACGAAGCCTAAATTTGTTTCCTTCTTTTCGAGAAACCAGTGTCCCAACAGTTGTCATAACGAAAGATGCAAGTTCATGGTTATTTTTATATTCATCCATTTTTTGAAGAGCATGCCAAACAAGGTTATATTCCCCGACCAATAGATCCGGATTCTTCTGTTTAGATTCTTGTGTTTTTTTCTCTAATTCGCCATCGTCTGAGCAATGTTTATGTGCTGCAAAACTATCATGTGAACCCCCTTGATGTAGGTCTTTACACAAGATTTCACTGGTAGCTGTGTTACGTGGCATAAGTGCGCCTACAAGCTGACGAGATGCATTACAAGAATTTAACATTGTACTATTCATGTCTTGAACATGCTTACGAAGTTCAACCAAAAGGTTTTCAATCTGAGGGGCCATACTTTTCATGGCAAGCTGTAGACCATAAGTATAACTATTTTTCAAAACACTCTTACCCATTTCAGCAAGTTCCTTGCCTTTAATGAAAGACATAGAGCCCATATAAAGATCAATATTACAACCCATACCAACCTTAGGGAGTGAGATATTAATGGGTTGGATGGTTTTATTCTTCTGCCGCATCACAAAACCACCCCCTGTATAATAACCTGCAGCTTGGTCTTGAAAAGCACCAGGAGATGAATAATTTACTTGCGCTCCCAAGCTCTTAAACATTTTATCAAGAGCTTTACTATGACACACAACTGGCATTATAAAACTTAAAGTGAGGCTAAGAATAATTGAAAGCTTATTTGCCATGCTTTTGCTCCATCATTGTTAAAATATAACGACAATTTTCTTTAAGCTCCGTAATGGATACGAGCCCCCAAGCAATGGGGATAATTTCCATTGTTTTAGGATTTGCTAAAAAGAGTGCTGGATAAACACCTTGAGGATTAATAATTTTAAGTGCACCATTATCTTGGGCAGCATTTTTAAACTCATTCATCACCCCCCCATCTGCCGAGATTGCTTTCACTTCAAATCCAAATAATGTTGAAAATTCTTTTACAATAGGGGCAAAACGATGACAGTAAGGGCAACTACTTTTAAAGACAAAAAATAATCCATAATGTTTGGAGAGAATTTTAAGCTTTAGATTTAGTTGTTTTTCATCTTCCTTACGACGGATTTCACGATAGGCGGCATTATCATGAGAAGTAGGATCAAAATTTTGCGTATCCAATAGATTTGCAAGCATCCACATATCACTAAATTTAGAAGCACGCTCAACAATAAGTCGTTGAAGTTTAATTGTTTGGGCAACATTAGGAAGTGTGGGATCTAAGATAGATTTGGCAGTACTTTCTTCAAAAGCTTCTTGAATCTTTTTGACTTTATCTCGCGCCGTAAGGTTATTAGAGGATACTTTTGAGCTTAAAGGTCTATTTTTATTTTCTTTTCTAGGATGAGGAACAGCCTTATACCACATCCACCCTTGATCCTTAGCCTCATACCATGAAGCTGAGATACAAGGGTAAGTACTTACCATTATTAAAATTGAATAAAATAGAGGTTTAAAAAACAACATCTTTATCCTCATTTGAATTTTTTTGTTGAGCTTCTTTGAGTTGGTCCACATAGGATTTAGTATTTTCTTGAATCTTAGGGATTTTTTGAGACCAATCTTGTTTGAACTTTTGGCTAAAGCTTTGTACATCAGGTGCTTTATATTTGCTGTAGAGATCAGCAAATATTTCTGAAAGGTCGAGCTGATCAAAGTTAATCTGGGAAAGCTCTTGAAGTGTTAAACCCCGGCATTGAGGGGATTCAGGTGATCCCCAACTTATACCCAGTTGTTTTCTCCCTTGTTCATGCAAAATACGAGACAGCTTGCTCTCAAAACAGCAAAAAGTAGATTTCTTCTTAACACATCCAACAACAGGCTTTTTTTCTGCACAGTAGGTTCCAACATAAACACATTTTTGAGCCGCTCTTAATTTTGATAAGGCAAGTTCCTCTTTTTTGCACCCTGTCAGATTTAGTGAAACTCCCCACCCTTTACCCTGACCACAACAATCTTTGAAACTTAAACAATAACGTCTGCAAGAATGCTTATTTCCATGAAATATCGTCTGTAAATCTTTATTCCAATCCTTTTGCATCTCTTTGAAGATGGCAAGTTTGGAGAGAGCTTCTGCCATATCACTGTTAGGGGCATATCCTAAATCTGCACAATCTCCAGTTAAACAATAAGGAGCTTTTCCGCCCTTTATTTTTGTAACCCCACCCGTTTTTCCAAGGAAGCATTTATAGGTCTGTTCAAATTTAACGCATATGTCTTTTACAAACTCTTTACAGGTGGAATTAACCTGCTCACATCCCTTAGCCCTCAACTCTCCACAATTGTTTTTAGAAGGCGAAAAACATTTATAAGTTTTGCGCTTTTGCCACCAATCTTTAGTAACTGGATATTCATTAATAACTCTTGTCTCCGGACCTTGGGTAATCTCTATGGATTCATAAGAACAAAGACCTTTTTCAACATTTTCTTCTAAGAATTGGCACCCATCCTGAATTGTCTCAACAACATCATTTTCAGTGGGTTTAGGCTGGTAAACAACATCGAAATAAGCATAATAATAATTTATCCAAAACCATCCACCATTGCTTGTTGTCACTGAAAGAACATTGTTAGAGAAAGACGTATACCACTGGGGGTTGACATGGGTCACACTGACAATAGTTCCAAGGCTGGACGGGAAAGCATTTTCAATTCTTGTCCAGGCTGCATACCCACCCCCATTGTCCATCGTAGATCCATCTAGTTTCTGCCCAGTTATCACATTACGAGAAAGCCCCCCTGACCAACCATGAGAATAAACCGTCATTGTAATACGATAAGTTTTAGTGGGAGGTGTATTTACAGTTACCACTCGATCTTCAACACAAGCGTGCTCAATAGGATCACGTGATTCCTCACATTTCTTCTCTTCAAAGAGTTCAGTTCCTGGGACTTCGACAACTGTTTCTTGGTCTTTAGTTAAATACTTCAGAGGATCAGCAATTGCTTTATTTGCCTCTACAAAGGCCGGGTCTTTTTCAGGGTCAATTTTAAAATAAGTGTTACTTGTTGAAATAACCTGGATAATATCACGCGTATTATCCTTCTTAAGAGTTTCTTGGACAACATTATCTTTTATGTGATCACCATTTATGGAGGCCTGAGGAACATTTGCACCTGCATAATCGGGTACAATGCTTGCATCTGTAGGAATTGGGGTGCCTAAAGACTCAGCCAGTTCTCTTCCTTCAGCGTAAGAAGATTCATCACTTGCTTGGGCAAGCGGGCAGAATATAACAATCAAAAGAGTAAATAATAGTTTTACTCTCATCCGCTCACACCCTTCTGAAGAGCCGATAAATATTCTTCAATCCCTTTGAGCTCCCCCTTTTCTTTAAACTGTTCCAAGGCATACAAAAGAGTGGTATTTCCCAGCACACGATCATGATTTTGAACTTGGGGTCCTTCTGAGGAGAGTTTGCAATGCACAAATGATGGCACATGCTCTATCTTAAATTCTTCAAATAATGGGGGATCAATATCAACGGATATCTTAAGGCTTTGGAGCTTTTGCGAAGTTTGAGCAAAGGAGTTATTAATGAGCCCCCTTATCACCATTCTTGCACCACACGCCTCGGCTTCCTTGAAAAGGGATTTAAGGCTGGATTCAGGCATTGAGAGCGAGATGAAAATGATCACAGCAGTTTTATGAGAGGCTTCGGGCTTTAGGATTTCGTTGATATTTAATTCTTCACGTTGGCACCCCTTCTGACAATGAGGCCCTTTTTTTAAAGGAAATTTATTGTTTTGCGTAGATTCAAAAGAGGCTTCTAATGCAGTACTTTTTTTTGACTGACCTAAACCATAAAACGAATCATTTTTAACTTCTTCTGAGGGCAAATTATTCAAGAAACTTTCAACCTCTTTTAGACCTTCTTTTAATGATTCTTGGGTTTCATCTTGAATCTTTGAAATTTCCTCTGCATGCTTAAGGCGTGCTTGTTCATCAAACGAAGAAGCCATCAATTGCCATGAGAAAATTAAAGACAAGCTTATGGTAAAAATACGCATTTAAAACTCCTAAAAATCAAAACAAACAACAGTCGCGCTTGCGCCAGATGAGATAACCAAAATCAGAGCCCTTATAAGGAAACTCTTTACCTGCTCCCCAAATCACATTGGTTTTACCAAGTGTTGGACATTCTTTTGTTTGAGGAATGGGATAAGTCATTTGTGTGCGGTACTGGCTTTTCTTGATTAGTGGCATGTAGTACTTGCCACAAAGCCCAGGTGTGCCCATATATCCCCAAAGCACTCCTTCTCGGTGAAGTTTTGCAATAAAACGTTGAGTAGCTAGAAGACTTGCTTGGATTCCGCCAACATGCTCACGGATAGTACCAGCAAAGGGATAAAGACTACCCTGACAGCCCCCACACCAAAATAATGAATCAAGTGGTAAATTTGTAGACGCTGCAACACAATCTGCTGCACATGCTGCTTGGGCTATGGGATTGCCAAAGAGAATTCCTTCAGGGTTTAAGATTGCGTTCTTTTCATCATCTCCCCAAAATGGATCAATTTCTGTAATATACATAAGATCAATCCCGCCCTTCTCAAGGCAGACAAAATCAAGTAGCACCTCAAGCCAATAGAGCAGAGGATACATATACCAATGGATATGATAAAAACTGCGTTTATTAGAAGTATGAGGATCAATTGAAACATCCCCTCTTCCTTTAATGCCAGGATTTAAAGCCTGAAGTCCCCCCATATTAACAAGGCAAAAGGGGATTCTGGTCACATCAACAAGTCTTGATGGCTCCCAAAATGCAATGGGAATTCCAACCCTTAAAAAAGGATCTTTGCACTGACATATGAATTTCTTTGGACTCTTAGGATCAGGCCCTCCTTTAGCAACAGTTATTCCTGCAATCTTAATAGGGAATATGCATTTCCAACAAATGTCCGTCATAGGATTGATAAATCTTCCAGGACATGAAGCTGCCAATACTGAAGTAACTTCAACGTTAAATAGCATAAAGATCCCAAGACTAAGATTTACAAGAAACCTTTGCATAATAATTACCCTTCCTTCTCAGAACTTTGATTGTCTTCAGAAGGGTTTCTTGATTCATCATGAGCTTGATCTTTATTTTTTTGAGGCGATAAAAGGATTTTATGCCCACTCATGGTCTCAACAAATGGTGTTTGAGAGACTTGATCAATCTTATCCTCTATATGGTCAATTTCTTGTTTTGTCTCTTGACGGACTCGTTCTGAGCCTTTTTCAATGGCCTCTTTACCTGATTTCATGAGCTTTTCATGCTTTTTACTAAAAGCTTGAAAACCCCCTTTCTTAAAGTAAGTATTATCTTTTATGCTCTGGATGATTTCATCCCGTGTTTGATCAAATTTTCGGTCCCATTCTTTTCTTGCTTTATCATTTTCATCCATTCGTTTTTTTTGTTCCTCAGAAATTCTCTTCCATTCCTCATTGAATTTTTCTGAATTGAACATGAATTCTTTTTCGCGTTTTTTGAATTCGCGCTTAAACTGCTCTTTCTTATCCTCAAGCCTTTTTACTTCTTCATTGTATGGATTAATGAGTGATGTTTTCATATAAAGATACATTGTGATGTTTCCTGCAATGAACGCAATAAGTGCAATTTTTAAGTTTGGTGATAACTTCATAATTTCCCCCTTTTTTGATGTGATAAAACTTCTTCAATGAACAAAACCTTACCCTTTTGACTGATCCGGCAAGGTACTTGGCTTATGCCAAATCTTTTAATAATCAATCCCCCTTGATCAAAATAAATATCTCTTTTTTCAACTTGCATGAGCTCGCCTATAGCACCTGCAACTAAAACCCATTTTGTGTCTCCCTGCTCTCTCGCCCAAATGACCTGCTCAGGATCATTGCCATCAAATAAGATTATAGGAACGCCCCAAGAAACATATTCAAGAGGATTAAATCTCTGTCCTTTACGTGCAAAAATTTGACCGCGATGATCCATAATGTCTGAGGTTAAGACCAAACTTGGGTCATATGTAAATTGACGTGATTCAATTGTTTTTTTGACATCCCTTACAGGGGTTGGTCGTTCAATTTTTGATTGAGCGCGACGCGCAATATCTTGTTGAAGAATTTTTAATTTTCCTGAAGTCGAAAGAGCTTGTAACTTACCCTTAATGACATCTAAAAGGCTTTCTTCTGTGATTTTAAAAATCTGGCCTTGAACACCTAAGTCTTTTGCAAAGCAAGAAGATTTTAGTAATATTAAACTACAAAATATCATAAGAGACTTAACACTCATTATGCTGCCCTTCCCTGCTGCTCAAGCATCACGGCTTCAACTGCGCTTTCTACACTTAATCCCCGCTTGATATGATTTTCGATCGCTTGATATTCTTCTGGATTTGTTGAGTAGAGAAGCCTGCTAAAAGGATCAAGTCTTAGCCTTCCAATGACACCATGAACGTCTGGACCATAAATGGCCACCTCAGAATAATGAGGAACACGTGCATGAACAGATCTTAATAGTTCTGCTTGCCAATCACTTTCAACAAATCCTTTTAAATCTAGGTGTTCTTTAAGAGAAGAGACAACATCACTTTCTTGATACAGTATACATTTCCAAGCAGAACTTTTGAAAGCAGCTGTTGCAGCTGGGCAATCTTCTTGAAAATAATCCGTTAAATGCTGGGTTCCTAAAACAATGGCCCCTTTATATTTTCTGGCCGTTCTCATCGCACCATTGATAAAGTGAGCCCCATCCTTACCAGCAAGCAAGTTCCAAGCTTCATCAATAATAATTGCAAAAGGCGTTACACGATCCCCTTTGGACATCATTTGATTGATTTGCAAAATCATCATCTGCACAATGACTGCCATCAGTTCTGGCTGATTGCGAAGATCATCCGTTTCAATGACAACTAGTGAGCGATCAAATGAGGCATTAGCCTCTCCTTCAAAAAAACGCTCATACATGCCTGTCTTTGTAAACGAGAACAACATTTGCCCTAAATCTGTTGCTGCTTGTTCTGATCGATCCAATAAATATTCTCGAACATCTGTCACTGTTGCTTTATTTTTCTTTTCTTTCCAAGCAGCTCTAATGGCTTGTTCAAGATAAGAATTTTGAAGATCATTGGTGCCTGTCTTGGGTGCCGCCATCACTTGAAACATAGACCTTAAGAGGCCTAGCATTTCTATGCGGTCATCTTCTTCTTGTTTTGAGTTTCCTAAAGGAATATGGGAGAAAGGATTTAAACAAAGAGAGCTTGTCATCCCAAATTCGATATGCTGTCCGCCTAAAATATGACAGGTCTTTTTAAAAGACCTTCCCATATCAAGAACAAAGACGCGCCCACCAACCCCTAGAATGGTTGTCATTAGTTCATTCATAAAAACAGATTTTCCGGAGCCTGTTTGTCCTGCAATACAAATGTTATAATTATGATTTGTTTGAGCATTCTTAGCATTTGGTAAGAATGCATGGCTAAAAGGGTTCCAGAAAAAGAGCTGCCCTCGTCTTCCACAAAGCATCATGCCAGGGGCTTGTTGTCCTTTCCACTCAGCAAGGAGCGGCAGCATGTTTTGTGCTTCACGCGTCATTGTCTCTTTTGCCTTGCCCATTGAATGAAGAGCAGGGCCACATCCTATAATAGATTTACTTAAACCCAGCTTTGCAATTTCTTGCTTTTCTCCTAAAGTCCACATCATCGGGAGAGATGAAATCAAAAGGGATAAATGATCATAACGAGCAGATGAAAATTGCCATCCACAACTATTCCAGATATGCCGTAACTTTTGCTCAACTTTACTTTTTTGAGCTTTTTCACAGAAAATGGTCACATTTAATCCCGTGAGAACAGACCGGCCTTTCTTTTGAAACTCTTCAACAACTTCTTTACTTTCTTCATATTGCTCTTGAAGGTTTGCTTGCCATTTGTGCATACGGTTCATGAGGGCTCCTTCTAAAGCCTCACGTTTCGTCGTTGCTTTAAGTTTGGCACCTGCTTGGTTTTGTTCAACATAAAGACCATAATGCATAAAGAAAGGGCAAGGAATCCCTTGATTAGACTCAAGTAAATCACCAATAAAACGATCCATATGCCCCATAGCCCAACCACGTGGTGCTTCATTCACAATGGGAACATAAGACTTTAAGATATAATCACCGTCATTAATGGCGACATGATCTGCTTTAACTTCATAAGACATATCAGAATTAATGATTTGATTAGATATGCTCTCACTCCTATTCCATCCCTTTTGCTCAGGGATAAGAGTTTTATGGAAATTAATGATATTTCCAACTTCATGTATTAGGCCTTCAGCATCTAAAACTTCATTGGGCATTCCCATGAGCTCAAGAGCACTTACAAGGCTATTTCTTCTCTCAGTAAGTTCTTCAACTTCGAGACTTCCTTTTGGATGGCCTGGAACCGTATAGGAGATAAGAACCCTATAATCACGAACAAGTAAGTTAATGTCGTCTTCATAAGCTTTGGAGCCTATAAATTCTACTCTCCTTTGTGCAAGCTTTGAAAAAATAGGGCCAACCCGATGTCGTTGCCAGTAAGCAAGATAGGGATCAATCCTTGGACTTGCAAAAAGCATAAATTGCATGGAACATCCTTCAGGAAGATTCTGATCTTGCCTGAAGAAATCTGCAATTTGCCCCTGATCTTTTAAAGACGCACCAACAAGAGGCATGCCCAAGAGAACAAAGCCAGAACTTCCCTTGTTATAAAATAATTTGCTCTTAGGGTCATAACTTTCATAAGGCAAAAGTGTATGAAGCCGTGGAATTCTCATCCAAGATTGCAAAGGATGTTCTTGATGAGTCTCGAGTGAATAGTTCTCTTCACCAAAAAGAGCTGCAATTTTTGCGCTAAAACTCATCCTATACTTTCCCTTTCATGGGGACATACATGAGTTTTTCCCCATGATAATATCCTTCTTCATCAATATGAGGCGCAAAATAAATATCAACACCAGGATTTAATGGATATGTTATAGGCTCAGGATCTTCACCTAAATCAATCTCACCTTTATCCATTTTTCGGTTTACTTTAGATAAAGAAGTACATCTAAGTCCCTCACCAGCTGGACAGTCAAATTCTGTTGAATAAGTACATGCCGAGAGAAGAGAGGTAAGAATAATAAGGGAAAGTTTAATATTGTGTTCCATTATTCGTATCCGTAGTTGGTTGTTGATCAGGAAGTGAGGAGTTTGCACCTACCAATGTTAAAGGAGACCTTGCTTCTACTCGTCTTAAATCCAAGCCTTTCTTAAAGACAACATCGACAAGACGACCGCTTGAGACAAGAATAACGGGTTGCATTTGCTCCGCTCGTTTAATCGAAAAGTCAGCAAGCTTATCAAGAGCATTTCCAACGCCTGTTCCAGCAGCTCCTTTTAAAGCATTTTGTGTACTTAAAGCATTTGTCTGACCAAAAGGGGTCACAGGGTAAACACTTGAAGTCGCGTCAAACTTTAAGAAATTAGATATTCCTGAGAGAATTCCTGCAAATAAGCTCTCACGAGCAACTTCACCTGCTCGATCAACGACAGTTCCTTTAATGCCAGGACGTCCGTCTTCCCCTAAAATCCACCCTTCAACCTGCCGCTCAACTGTCTCACCTGAAGGTTCAACCCAAGAGATAGTCTGTAGTCGACAAAATGCTCGTTCTGAAGAAAGGTCTCCATAGCAAGCCCCAATCAAAACAGCATCGCGCATTTCACCTTTAAAGCCGCGAGGAAGATTACCTTGATCTGCAAGTCTCAAAACAATTGGTTGTGGGTTTGCAGAAGCGCTTGTTGCGGTCGAGGCCACCACCCCTGAGGTTAAAATAGCTTTAGCATGCGTGCCTGCAGGAATATATGTGCTTACATTGTAGGCGGGCGCTCCCTCTAATTCTGATAAGCTTAAGTGCTTAATTTTAGATTTTTTAGGTAGTGGAGCAGCCTCACTTTGTACTGAAAGGCTATCTCCCTGAAAATTGGATTGATGAAACGGTAAAGCCTGATCTTGAGGATTGCTCTCTTGTTCCGGTAAGTCATTTGGAGAAATTGAAGGAGAAAGTGCCCCCTCTCCTTCTTTATGATCTAGTAAACCTACATTTGTTTGGCCTAACTTCTGAATTGTTTCTGTTAAAAGATCTATCTTCTTCTCAAGGATCTTAGCTTTCTCTTCAGCAGCTTGCGCTTTTTCTTTAGCCGCTTTAGATTCATCAATCATAAGATCAGCCCATTTATGTTTAGGGTCAACTACATCCATTGATGAACTCATTTTAATTTCTTTAGCTGGAGATTGTTCAGTATTTTGAGGAGGCTTCTTTGTTACGTTCCCTATAAAGGTTGCAACAAGAAAACTACCAACCAATAGAGACCCGATCTTAGCTTTCTGCCAAACTTTAAGGCCTTCTGGGCTTGCAATAAACGACTTGATCTTCTCCAGCATAGATTTATCCTCTTATTGGCTTACAACAGATTTTGAACTTCCAAAGTTAGGTGAATCAATCCAGTCAAGGGCATAAGCCATACCAGCAATGATCGCAATGACAGCAAAAAACATTTTGGCTGATTTAGCAAAAGCGGACGCAACACCGCCAACAATAAGAGCCCAAACCATTCCAGTAGGAGCAACATCATTAGATCCAAACTTTTTGATTTGTTTCATTTGCTCTTGAAGGGATGCAAATGCAGGCGTGTCCAAGATAGAGAGAATCCCACATGCCGCAATTCCACCTAATAACAAGTATTTTAATTTCTTGTTTTTAGAAAAAATGTTTTGTTTGTTATGTTGCATAAATTTAAATTTTCTCATGGTATTTATCCTTTATTTCTTAAGTTTTTGTATGATGTACATTCGAGCCTCAGAATCAGGCTTGAGTTCTCTTTGATCAAATGTGATGGCCATATCTCCTTCTCTATAAAACCCCGAAGGAGTAAGGGTTTGCGGCTCTTCTTCCGAAGAAATGATTTTGAAAATCAAAACAAGATGATCTTCACTCGCAAAAGCATCTAAAGGTTCTGCTCGTAAAGGAGTTTTCTTACGAACTTCAAAAGAATAGTTTGTTTTAGAAAAGCCTTTTGGGATGTTTCCTTGGACAAAATCTTTAAGAATTTCTGACGTGAAATTTTCTCTCTCATGAGAACTTGCATTCTTCTTAGGCAGTTTAAGAATAACTGGGGCTGCTCGTTTCTGAGAATTGGTTGTAATTTTTAAGTCTTGAGTGTGACCTGAAGTTGTAACAACTGAGAGGAAGATTGGGCCTTTCAATCCTTCCGCGACAACAAAAACATTACCACTTTTATGAAGAGAAAGATTTTCTTCTAAATCTGAAGGATAAACAAATACATCCTCAATTTTATCACTCTCAACTGAAAGACGCGTGAGCCCTTTATCAGAAATAACAACCTCTAAAACAGATTTAGAATCCATCTGGGTTGCATACAAATTATAAGTGCTAAAGCTTATGCAAAGCATAGTTTTTAAAATTTTATTGTTCATTGCGTTTTACCTCATAAAGATCATCAATAAGAAGAAGCCCTCTAGGGCCTTTCTTCCAAACCAAAGCAAAGGTTTTTTCTTCAGAAATAGGTTTCTTGTCGCCCCCAAAGAATGTTTGAAACTCCCCCTTAATTTGAATAAGTGATTTGGTACGATTAATCGTAAAGTTTTTAGGATAAAATGCTGTACTGATCCGCTCTTCTTTCATCCTCTTGGCATCATCTTTAAGTTTTTTTCTAAGACTATTGTGGCTTTCAGTTGTGAGGATTAAGAACTGATGAATACGATGTTCAATATTGGTTTCATTGGCTGTCAAAATCCTTGTAATAATCCCTTCAGCCCATTCCCTAATATATTCATCAGAATAATCTGAACGTCGTAATGGAATACGGTGATCAGTATCAAATTGAGGAACCAATACCCAATGCTCTTCCATAACAAGAACTTTTCCAACAAGCATTACATTGCTTAAAAGCAGTATGCTTGAGACAACATAACTATAGTTTCGTTGTAAAATAGCTCTTGTGAGGTATTTATTTTGAAGGAGTGATTTCATGCGAGCCAGTACCTCTTGTGTGAAGGTGGCCAACAAGGAGGTAGTGATCTTGCGACTCCAAAATGCCAATGAATCCAAGAAGCTAAAGAAAATCCTGAAATCATCTTTTTAAGTTTTTTAATAAGCCAAACACCTAAGAGTGCTGAAATGAGAACTAGAGTCTTCCAAACAAGATCTTTAATGTAAATTATTCCAAATAAACTAGAGCTTGCAAGCGCGAGTTCATCTATGGTTAATCCTAAAAATCTTACTGGTTCTGAAATATATCGATATATTCGATGTTCTTGGTATTTCATGATTATTTCCCTAACGGAACAAGTTGTTGGTGGGAAATTTGATAAGCATGATTACGGACTGAAAGCTCAAACTGGATGAGGTTTGAGAGAAAATGCTCAAGATCTTTTACCCACTCATGTTGGATAATAAGATCAAGCGTCTCTTTGTATTGCTCCTTTAGCTTTTCTGCTAAAGTTTGAGTTGGTTTTTCCCTAAACTTGGGTATAATTTGGTTATGCATCGTTAGACCCCTAATGATGTATTTTGACCATAGCCTGCGCTTAGATTACCAGTCGGAGCGCAGGCAGTTTATTTATCAAATTCAATTATTTTAAATCATTGTTCTTCTCTATTAATTTAATAAGTCTGTCTAAATACCATCTAGCTTTTTTATAATCTTGAAGCTCATCATCTTTTCGTCCAGCGCGAGAAATATATTTCACTACACAAGCTGAATGGGGGTTTAATTTCCAATCCTCAATTATCTCAATGGGTTGTATTTTTCTGCCTTCTACATAATGCTTCGGTGCTTCAATCTCTACATTTTTGTGATGGTCTTCTGATGACTTAATAAGAGAAAATTTCTGAGTCATAGTTCATTAACTCTTTGTTTTGTGATGTTTTCTTTGTGATTGTTCTGCAGGGATTTTCTGAATTCGTTAACATGAGAAACTGTCATAGATAATAAATACCCAGATAAATATATAACCACAGCGGTACGTAAGAAAAATGCAAATTTTTTAAAGGCATTGAGAAGAATATCTAATAATAACACCATAAATGTAAAAATAAAAAAATCTCCAATCACAGAAAATGATAAATTTACTTTTGCTTCCAAATAAGTAGAACTATAAATAGTCCACCACGAGAATAAACATAAGAATACACTTGTTAAAAAGAATGAGTTTTTATAAGAACCATCTTTAATTCTTGTTAAATCTTCGTTAAGCCCTTTTTTAAAATGCTTCATAAATATAAGCAGAGATATAAGGACACTTCTAATCAAAGTGTTTTTTGTTTTCTTAAGGAATTTAAGGTGTTTTTCCTTCCACTCATCCAGAAAAGTAATATTATTTCTAGTCTCTTTATCCATGATGAATCCCCTCTTGCTGAGAAGGATTACTCCTTGAATAGGGGATGGAAGAAGAAAGATAGTTTGGGGGAGTTTTTCCTTCTTCTTCCAACTCTGGCGATGGGGAGGCGCCAAAGGTATTAGTTTTATAAATATCAATGGTGATATGTTGGATATCTGAATCTATTGTTGATTCTAAAGTTTGTTTAATTTGCTCAATAAGGTTCCTCTTAACCCAGTCTCTTACAAATCTATTTGATGCATGAATGTAAACTTCATTTTGTGAATGGTAAGCAATATCTAAATCTAAGAGCCATTGTTTAACTGTTTGGCCCCCTACTCTTTCAATCATGTGGTGACATACTTCAACCCAAAGTGGATGTTTTTCTGAATTATTAACTAATTCTTTAATCTTCTCTTCTTCTTCTGGATTTATTGAACCATCTTGAGAAAAGACCTTACGATCACCAAGTGTATAATATCCTGACTGGATTCTTTCATAGCTTTCATGCTTAATGGCCCAGGAAAGTTTAGCTTTAAAATTTGTACCCTTCTTCTCTCCCATTAAAAATTGAGAAGAGGCAATCTGGCGGCAGTAAGTACGCCATTGATCTAATGAATTATTAAAGAGATCTTGATAAGATATTATCATGCTAGGAATCAAAAATTCAGGAAGATGCTTAGCTTCAACTTCTCCAATCTCTTCAATCCAGATATTATTCATATCACTTGCTATCTTCTTCTCATCAAAATCTCTAGAAGAAGAATTCTCAGATATAATCTCTTTGTGTATTTTTTTATCTATATTGTTTGTTAAGTTCTTAACACTCGAAGGTCGATAGTTGACTCTCGAATGTCCAGCTTGGACCTTCGAGTGTTGCGAGCTTAACATTCGAGAATTCTGCAGGTTTTCTGATATTGTAAAATCATTCAAAGGATAGCCTAATTTAAATAAGCTTTCCTGCAAATTAACCAAATTTAATCTATACTTTGTCGATTTATCCCATTTATTATCTTCAAGATAAGATTCCTCTATAAACCCGACTTCAATTAAGCTTTTTAAAATTGATCTTATTGTTTGACGAGAGAGACCAAGCATAGTTTCATCTGCTAGATCTTGAGCTGTTTTGATAATCCACCCATACCTATAGGCAACATTACACTCTGGATTACGATTATATTCTTCTTGGATAAATTTATCAAAATCATGAACACGCCTTGTCCAATAAATCAGCTGATTTAAGATAACTGCTGCGCGATAGTCCATTGTTAATGCTACAAGATCTTCTCTTATAACAACTTTCATAATTGGGCGGATGCTGCTTTGTATAATACGATCCTGAAAAGAAAACTTATTCATAGCCATGCGATCTTCTTTCTTATACGAAAACAATTAAAAAATGAAATTGCATTACACATTCTTTGCAGTTCCACGCATAGAAATACATGGATCCTCTTTGTAATCAGGCAGGTCATAACCAAGCACTTTAAGATCGCTCTGTATCTTTTCAATATTGCATCTGTATTGAACAACATTGTTTAAGCCATTAGAATAACCCTTTCTTTTTTCAACCCATCCGCTATTTATTAATTTAGTTAAGTATCTATTAAAGGAAACTTCAGTGACAGATAGCATGGTCTGGTTTAATAGCTCATTTATTTGACCAATAAACCATCCATCTTTTAAAGATTTATCAGTTAAATTATCTTCTTCATCTTTATTTTCTCTATTAATTTTTCCTTGAGACTCAATAAATATACAGTTCAATAAAATTGCCAAAGCAGGATTTTTAGTAAGTGCAAAAAACTCTTCCTTAAGACAAGCTCGCCTTGCAAAGCGTATATATTGAATTTTTGAATCTACTACCATTTAAATGAACTATTATTTCTGATTACTCTTATGTCCTTTGTATAACAATAATTTAAAGTTTGTCTACAAAATTTTTAACTAAAATATTAAAATTTTTAACATTATTCTTTTATATTTTTAAATTTATTCAATTTTCACACTAATTCTTGCTTTTCTGGTATATTCCCCGTTAAAAATCTTTTAGAATTTTGGCTTTAGGTAATAAGTTATGGTTATGAGTAGCGCGGTACAGAAAAACATATTTGAGCGTATGCGGGCAAGAAAGCTCACGATAACTGCCCTTGAAAAAAAAGCTGGGTTAAAACCTCAGGCTGTTCGTAATATTTTACATGGTCATATTAAAAAGCCTGCTGCTGATACATTACAAGCTATTGCTAAAGCTTTAGACTGTACGATTATAGATATAATGGAGATGTCTCCATCAACAACAGAAGCGCTGATTCATCAAGACGATGAAAAGACAGCTGAGCAATCAACAAAAGAAGAAATACTCATCGTTTATCCAAAAATAATTGCTGAAAGTAGTCAATTAGTAAGCAAATATCTTGAAGACCATAACTATAATGCAGCTTTAAATCATTATTTTGAAATCATAAAACAGATTTATCTTTATACTACTAAAAAAGAGAATAAGGAAATTGACCCAGCCTTTGTTGAATGGCTCCTAGAGAACCAATTTAATCATGATCGATAATCTTTGAAAATTACCAAGGTAATTTAAGGCCTCTTTGCGCCGCATGTGATAATATTTCTTGACTTCGATGATGTGTAATTCCAAAATTTTTAATATGCATTCTACCAAAATTATTAAAATTTTCTTCATCATTTAAAGCTGAAGCTGTGGTTATAATTTTATAATAAAGATCGCTAATGTCGTCCATCTCTTTTATTTTGAAAAGCTTTTCATAAATATTATGAGCTAAGTGATATTCTTTCGAAGCATTCATATAGTTAGATTGCGCAGCATAGATATCTCCTAAAATGGTATGAGCAGTTGCTTGTCTGCGATTTTTATCATGCCCCTTATAAAAGGTATCAAATATGGTAATTGCCTCTTTAATATTTGCAAGAGCAGCTTCATGCTGGCCAATTTTATTTTGAGCTATGGCAAGTACCATGAGCGCACGCGCATACATTTCACTTGATTTATTTGGATACAGCATAAGAACCTTTTCGTATGTGGATTGAGAGGCTCTTTGTCCCTCTTTCACTTTATTAAGATTCAACAAAATCTCAGCTTTCAGAATATCTGCATATATAAATGCATCATTTAGATGTGGATTTTTTTCAAGGACGGCATATATTTTTTCAATGCTCTCTAATGCATTTAAATATTTCCCCTGCTCAAGGAAGATTTGAGTTTCAAAGAAATAGAAACCAGCCTTATGTTCTTCCCTAATTTGAGTCATAACGTTTTGTACTTCTTGATAACAATCATAAGCCCTGCTCAAATTCCCTTGAAATAAATAATAATACCCAAGATTATTCGCAAGCAATAAACATAGTTCATCGGGCTTTTCAGGATGTTCAATTTTTTTAAGCTGTTTCAATGCTTCGAGAGTTTTATTAATTGCACTATCTAGGTCTCCTTTCATAAGCTCAAGATGACCTTCAATATTTAAAAATCTAGCAGCCTCAAATTTTGATAAATCTGCTTTAAATATCTCTTCTAAAATTTTACCTTTTAAATCAAGTGCTTTCGCATAATCGCGCTTATAGTACAATAAAACATAAAGTATACGTACTTTTACATCTAATAAAGCACTGTTAATAATTTTCTTATCTTCAGCAGATTTAATTAAGTAGAGAGCTTGATCAAATAATACAGGTTTGCTTGTTAAAAAGTCAGTAAGATATGTTATAGGGGTTGAGCAAAAAGTGATAAAAGCTTGTATAGCTTTGTTGAAATATAGCTTCTTGTCGCCTTCCTTAAGTTCGTCCTGTATAATCTGTTGCGTTGTTTTGAGAAGGCGATAAGACTTCTTAGTTGATGCTGATTCCCTTGAATCCATATAATGAGTTTCTTCTAGGACAGATTTCTCGACAAGAGCTTTTATTGCTTTATGAAATTCAATATCAACTTGTCCGTAATTATTCTTATAATAAATTTCTATGAATTCTGAAGGAATATCTTGATGACTTAGGAAAGAACAAAATATTATAATGTCTTTCGCCCTTGGTGATTCTAATTCAATATCTGTAAGATGCATCTTTATGATTGTTTTCGCATTGTAAGTATAATTATCCATCGCATGTGTGAGTTGTTTTTTGATATTTTTCTGCTCCTCAAACCACAGCTGTTTCCTCTGCTGCTTAAATAATTCTAAATAGTTCTTATAATCTAAGGAGGGATGATAGCAAATGAAAGAACCAGCCACAACCAGGTTTAAAGGGTAATATTCTAATATTGTCGCAAGTCTACCTGTATCTTCAGTTAAAGGTTTACGAGAAATAGTAACTAGCAAATTGATAGCATCATCTTTCTTAAGACCTTTAAGTTTCAGTGAATGCTCATATATTTCCGGATTGTTTGATGTTATAAGAATATTACCATTGGTTCCCTGAGTTCTAAGGAAAGGCAATAAAGATGCTTGAGAATTAGCATTATCAAGAATAAGTAACCATGGTTTAGGAAGGAGATCAAGAGCCTTCGATATTCTTATATATAATTCAGAAAGCTCAAGTTTTTCAGGGATCTTCTCTTCGCCTAAAGGAATTTTACAATTAATCTTATCTGCCAATCTTTGGAGTTGCTCACTTAAGTCTTGATCACAGTTAACCCACCATATTGCAGCATACTGGTCTCGATTCTTGCTAGCATATTTCTTTATAAGCTGGCTCTTTCCTATACCTGAGATACCTGTAATGGCTAAAATCTTGAGCCTTTTATTAAATAATAAATTTTTTATTTCTTGTAACTCAGTTTCTCTGCCCGTGAAATAAGGATTTTCTAAGGGTAAGTATATAAACTTTGATTGTGCAATCCTTTCTTCTGCAAATAAATTACAAAAATTAAATAGTAAAATTGTTAGAGTCAATATTTTCAACATTATTTCCTTCTACTCTTATAACCGTTTTAGGTTTAATATTTTTTGATTTAACTATCGATAATTGCACAATATTATTATCTAATGTTGTTAGTTGTGTACTGCTTTGGTTTTGTGATCCTATAGGAATATTGAAGTCACATATATTCATGTGGGAATTCGTACTTTCATGAAGTGCAATTCTTAAAGTATTAGATAGACTATCGATTTGTTTCTTATTCAAATTTAAAAGAGATAAACTATCTTTAGAAGACCACCTATCAAGATCAGTATTCTCAATAACAAAACCATCATCGGATACTCTTAAATGAAATGCTCGCTGACTCTTACTTAATTCAATATTTAAATGTCCATTCTTTTTTAGTCTATAAATAGATCTTTTGAAAATATTATAAAAGAGTACTTTAAGCGCTATTTCATCTCCTTGATAAATTAAAGGCTGACTCTCATAGGACTTATTTAAAGTAATATTTTTTAGAGTAATATCTCCTTTAAAAATATTAAGTATGTCTTCTATTAAAGAATTGATTTGATTTCCTTCATTAGATTTAAGAGGCATAAGACCTTGCTCTAGGTCATATGATTGTTGGTATATCCTACCAATAAGAGTAATAAGTTCCTTTGTTGTGAGGTTATTACTCTCAAAGTTATCTAGTACAATTCTACTTGATGCGATGTTATCTAAGAGAAGCTCCTGCTGCCGACTAATTATACTTCTATATAATTCTGCTTTATGGCGATCTGCTTCTTGGATTTCTCGAATTATTTTGGTTTTTATTAGATTCTCTGCTTCTAGTTGCTTGCTTATTTTTTCTTGTGAATTACACATATGTTCTAAGTTTTCTATTTTTTTAGATATCCTTAAGTTAAAATGCTTGTTGATCTTAATAGAGATAAGGAAAGACATAAGTGTCAGAATGAAGAAAAGAATTATGTTAAATATATAATTTTTCAGGAATATTGAAATGTATGATTCTTCTAAATTTTTGAAGAGTAAAATAAGATTTACTGAAGGAAGCTCCCATGCTTCCTCGTACATTTCATTATTAAGTTTAAATCCATTACTTATCTTAAAGATATTTGTTTTATCTTGATTGCTTAAGCTCACAGACTTATGGACACTCTTATGACTAATAATAATATTATCGTAAGAAAACATATTATCGTTATGATTATAAGATAACTCTTTTAAAGGAATTTTAATATATATATACCCTTTCATGTTAAGTGAAGATGCCCATCGCACGACCCATAAACATTGCTTGTCAATATAGAAAATTGTGTCTTTATATGAAGATTTTAGCAATCTTTCCAACTTATCAGGAATTATAACAGATGTGCTCTTTCCAAGCCTGTTTACAATCAGCTTAGAATTTCCTTCGCTTTGAAAGAATATTGTCTCAAATGGTGGAATGTTCATTAAACGAGTTAAGGTATATACTTGTTCGTCCAATTTTTTTCGAAGTTGATCAATACTTAAGCAATTTTCAATTTGCTTTGTAATGTGGTGAGAGACGCTACTAATATTATTGATATTTTGATTTATTCTTTGAACTATAGTGTGTTGCTCTTGCTCCTTAAAACGATGTTGCTTGTTTACAAAGAACGTAAAGCTAATTGCGCTATAAAATAGCGTCATTACTAGAGTGCACGCTAAAATAAGGTATGCTCTATTATTATGCTTGTAAATTTTCTTAAACATGGCACTCCCCTAAGAGTTATATTTACTTATTTGACAACGACATAGTTTTGATTTTTAAATAATTGATCTGTCTCTTAGTGTTGCCATTTAACCTTTTCTACTGCTATGTAGGATATAGCCTTAATAGAGTGAGCAAAAGCTTCAGGTTCAAATACTTGATTTTTGCCGGTAGCATCTACTGAGATAACGCCTAAGATTCCTTGGGGAGCTTCCAACTCTTCAGAAAAAGAGAATTCTCCAAAGAAATTCAAGTCATTATGATCATCTTTGTGTTCGCTGATGGTAATAATTTTAGGAATTGAAAGTTTTCGACTTATCCATAATGCAGTTTTCAATATGTCTTTGTAAAATCTTTGCGTAAGCTCCTCAAATGCTTCTATATTTTCATGAATATCACTGTTCCCATTGATATGGTAGTCAATATTTTTAATAGCTAAAGCTGAATAAATCGAAGGTTGGTCTATACTGGTGAAAGAAACTATGTCTTTATATTCGCATGTGTAGGATAAAGTAACTTTCCCGCAAATTCCTTCATTATCATCTATAAATAAAAGATGAATGTCTTTTTCGAAAATCAATTTCGGATTAAAGCTTACTAGTAATTCAAGATTAAGTTTTTTAGATGGGTTAATATATTGATCTTTAGCTACCTCACCCCAAATGATGTCGTATAATTCTTTATCGTTTATAATACAAAACATTTTTTTCTCTTCTAACGTTTGCCATCTGTTTTTTCCCTTAAATTATTTTTGTTATTCTAGCACTTATAAAAACCCAGAGGGCTGGAGCCCTCTGGTTAAGTATACAGGGAAAGCTTAGACCCGACTTATTTTACAGGGGGGAAGAAAGTCGGGTCTATTGTATGCTAATTAAGCATTCTGCTTATTTAACAATTTTAACATAGACAATAATGATATAGATTTTTAATGCTTTTTGACTTTATGGGGTATAACCAAAACGTATACCTCTCTATTGTACTTTTATAACTTTTTAAAATTAATTTCTATACTCAATCACAAATATATTCTTAGGATATTTGACTTTGATATAATAATTATATAAATTATCAATAAAATAATAATTAATAAATAGGGGATGAATACTAAAATGGTATCTAATTTTTCTATGGATTTAGATAAATTAAGGATTTTTTATTATATTGCTAAAGCAGGAAGTTTGAATCGTGCTGCCGAAGACCTTAATGTTTCACAACCCTCTTTAACAAGAAGTATGCAGGTTTTAGAGCATTCATTGAAGACAAAACTATTTATGCGTCATCCCAAAGGACTTACATTAACGCATGAAGGAGAAATATGGTTTGATCATGCAAAAAGAGCTATTGCAGAATTAGAAACCGCAAGAGCATTGGTTGAAGAAGATAGTAAAATAGTTAAGGGAAATCTAAAAATAACTACAACCTTTGGATTTGCTTCCACGGTATTATTTCCTTATCTAACAGAATTCTTGAAAACCTATCCTAATGTTAATTTGAGTTTAATCTGTGATGATACAAACCTTGATCTATATAAAAGAGGTGCTGACGTTGCAATAGGTCCGAGATGGCTTCATGATCCCACTATTACACAAACTTATTTAACAACTCGGAAATTAAATATTTATGCAAGTGCTAAATATTTAGAAGAATATGGTGAACCTAAAACTCCTCAAGATCTAGACAATCATAAATTAATAGTCTTTTCTCTTCCCAATGATTATCTTCCTTATAGTATTACGAAATGGTTACTTACGGTAGGAGCATCGCCAGGAATAATACGTACACCTTACATGACAGTGAATTCTACAGAGTGTTTATTTCAAGCGGCTTCACAAGACCTTGGATTAATTGCTTTATCAAATGATTCATCATACTTGAAAAATAGCAATTTAGTTCAAATACTTAATGACCTTGAATCCCCAACCACTGATATATTTATTTCTTACCCTAAAAATCTTAAAAATATAAGAAGAATACGAGCATTAGAAGGTTTTCTCGTTGATGAATTCTCACTGAAACAAAAAGTTGTAAAGCTGGCTCAAGGATAACCCCAAGAATTAGGAATAATACTTTTTTTTACTTTGATTTTCATAAGATTCTCCTTTAGATAAAGCATAAAATGTGTCGTTTTCTAAAGCGGCCAAAATCGTTGCTAACTCTAAAAAACGCATAGCATAAATTAATTCATTTTTACTTTTATAGTTAAGATTTTTCAAAAGCTCATACACTATACTTGCGTGATTTTCTTTTTTATTTATTTCATAGTGAATAGCATAACCTTTAGAAGACAAAGGTTTTGATGATCTTGCTAAAACATCTGCTAATGGATCTGAATCTTGATATATACTTCCTTCAAAAAAACTAATCATTGAAATAAGCGCCAATAAAGATGTTTTCGCTGATTTTTCTAGTAAATTCATGAGAATAATCGTTGCATCTAATACAGGAATGTCTTCAGGATCACAACATTCAAGTTCATTTAAAGCATTCACCATTAGCTTATCATGACCTTTTTCTTCATTTAAAAATCTTTTAATTACATTTTTTTCATTAGGAAAAAGAGAGATTGAAGGTAGAACGCAAGGCTCAAAATTACTTGTTATGTAATGTGTTTGTCGAATGATGAGCTTCATTACATTAAAAAATTCTTGCTCATCATTTTTTCTAAGTAAATCTAATTTTACTGGCAAATCCCTTCTAATATAGTCTGTGAAACTTTCAGAGACCAATCTCTTCCCTATTAAGTAAGTTATTACAGTTTGAGGATCGTATAAATCTATATTGTTAATCCTCGATATATTGAGAACCTCTTCAATTGACCAATCCCATTTTAAGGGTAATAAATCAATTAATGCTTGACTGACGTTTGTGTTAATGGATCTTACTAGAGATTTAGGGGATTTTAAATCTAAAGCATTATCAACGTCCGAAACCTCGGGAACAAAATTATCATTTAATTTATTGCGAGGAGTAATATAACTGATTGGATAATCTTTGAAATACCCAAGAAATCTTTGCAAATTACTACTGTTTATTCCTTTGGTTAAAGATTGAACAGCTTCAATTATCCACTCTTTATCATTTTCTTCTTCAATATCAACCTCTAAAGATATCCATGGTAAAGTAATGGTAAATTTGGATGGATTTATCCACTCAACCGAAAGGCCTTCATAAGGTACGCGAGCAATCATTTATTGCTATAATCCTAGTAGTTAAAATTTAACTAAAATTCGGTACTGTTTGAGACATAAATACTATATTATTTTTCATTTGAATAGAACCAAATGATCAAAATGCATATTTTGACAATAACCGATGAACAGTTTCATATACCATAATGACAAATATAACTACTCCAATCTCTAATCAACCGTGCTCATTATATATTATTTGTTGTATAGAATTGTTCGAAAGATTCTCCTTTTTTGGCATAAGATCGTTATTAGTACTATATTTAATCAAGCATTTTGGTTTTTCTGATGTGAGTGCTTTTAATCTTTATGCAGCAATTATGACTTTAATGTATGCAACTTCTATTCTTGGGGGTATGGTTGCGGATCATTTGACAGGTAATGCCCGTGCTTTAATGCTTGGATCTATGATCATATGTATAGGATACGGTTTTCTCTTATGGGGTTACCGACCAACATTTTATTATGGCATCTCTCTTGTGATCTTAGGCTCAGGCCTCTTCAAACCCAATATTACATCTGTTTTGGGAGACTTGTATAACAGTGGTAATAGCCAATTACGAGACTCAGGATTTACGATATTTTATACAGCTATAAATATTGGAGCGATTTGTGCTCCCCTTCTCTGTGGGTATTTAGCTATTACACATAGTTGGATCCTTAGTTTCAGTTTGTTGTTTATCTCAACCTTATTAGCAAGTTTTTTAGCCCTGTATTACTACTATAATTCTGAAATAATAAAAATTCGGACTGTAATTTTTTCAGCTAAAAACTTAGTGCTCGCTTTGCTCATAATTATAGGAATGATGCTTTTAATTGAGCAACTTCTAATAAACCTTAATCACTTTAAATATCTAATGTCGATAATAGGTATTATCGCCTTAGGATTGTTTGCTAGGATTTTTGTTAATTCTAATAAAAATGAAAAAATAACCCTTATTGTTCTGATAATGCTTATTATCTTTAGTATTTTCTTTTTTGCACTTCATGAACAATCGGCAACCTCTATAACTTTATTTTTTGAACATCATGCGAAACGCGAATTTTTGGGTTTTAATTTTACAACAAGCCAACTCCAATCATTTGGGCCCGCTTTCATACTTATACTTGGTCCTATTTTAGCTTGGGTATGGCGATATTTAACGATAAAACGAAAAGAACCTACAGAAGTGGTAAAATTTTCATTCAGCTATATTTTTACCAGTTTATGCTTTATTTTATTAGTGTACACCATCGCAGCTCACCTCAAGACCAACACGCAAGTACCTATGTTATTTATTTTTATATATTTTTCATTTTATACTCTTGCTGAGCTCTGTTTAGCTCCTGTTGGACTTGCGATAACTACCAAATTGGCACCACAAAAACATTCAAGCACCATAGTTAGTTTTTGGTTCTTAGCTATTTCTTTTGGACATTACCTTTCAGGATATATTGCGCAGCTTGCAGCAATTCCTCAAAAAGCTGGCTTATCTTTAGAGATTGATATTTATCAGCAAGCGTTTTTATACATCTCAATTTTTTCATTATGTTTAAGTATCTTATTATTAATTATGAATCCGCTTCTAAATAAACTTCAACGAATATACAAATAATTTAGGATGTTTGAATAAGGAATAACGCGGAATTGGTGGGGGTGATTGCGAATCTTTAAGCCTTCCCTGTTTAAAATTTTGTAAGTTCTTTTATTAAGGTAAATTTTTATTGCTTCTTATTTTACCTAAAGCTCCCCCCCTATGAGCTTCTAGAACTGTATTTCTGAAGACTATGGCAGCCCCCTGCTGCTCTGACTAAATGTAGTATATAAGAAGTTATTTTAAAATTTCAAGTAGAAAGTTATTGATTTTATTACATTTTATCTCATTTGTTGCGATAAAAGACTTATATCTCACTTTTTACATTGGTTAACGTTTCATTAATCATTTGGTAAGGTATTGTTAAGATTATATTAACTGTTTGTTAACCATTAGAGCACTTCATCATAAGAAATATATTTAATACTATGAGAAAATGCTTCTGATATTGGAATTTTCAACACATTATCATCTTGAGATGAAAGTATCCCTATAATGTTATGACGCAACTCCCAATGCGTTAGAAATTTAAAACCACCCCAAAAAGAAAGGTCTTTATGATCATCAATATGATCACTGATCGTAAGGATATTTTTTATCGATAATTTATGACATATCCATAAAGCATTCTTCAAAACACTCTGATAGAATTTATAGGTGATTTTATCAAATTCATCTCCATCATCATGGATTTTGCTGTCACCATAAATATGGTAACCAACATCTCTGATAATTAATGCTGAATCAGTTGTTGGTCGATCAAAATTGATAAAGAGTTCGCTATTGTTACTTGAGTGAGAAAAGGTAACTTTCCCTAAGATGCCCTCTTCTTCATCTAAATATAAAAGAGACAAGTCTTCTTTAAATAAATGCTTGGGATCATATAAATCAATTGCTTCAAGGTTAAATTCAATAGGATTTTTCAAATTATAAGAAGTATGGTTATCCCAAAGTTCATCAAAAAATTCTTTATTTTTAAAAATAACAAACATTGTATGTTTCTATTAAACCTTTTTTCTTTTCTTAGATGATTTGATGAAAGGTATTTCTACTTTTATAAGCTCTTGGGCCTGTTTCATAAATTGATTTTTTAAATTTCCCGCCTGAATCTTTAGGCCAAAATAAGTCCCTATACAGAATGAAAGTAGGATTAAAGCAACCGAACCACTTAGGCCTATAAAAATCCCTAGACAAAAAAAAGTAACAATTAATGAGGCTGCATTAATTTTAATAAATGATTTTATGGACATTGGTATTTTTCTCTTAACCATTTATTATAGGCTCCTTCCCTACTTCCAATCTAAAAAATTAATTGTCATCTTCTACGTTTGTATTTCTTAAGCTATTGACGTAATTCTGCAATAGTTTAAAGAAGATCCTAAAATTTCTTGAAGAGTAAGCTTTAGCTCTTTTCCTAAATTCTTATCAACCCAATCCCTCATGAATTTACTTGGCGCTTGTAGTTCAATTTCTGTTGAGTTTATGGTAACGATATTAAGAGGATACAACCAATTCTTAACCATCTTAGGCCCTAATATTTCACACAACTTCAAACAAGCCTTAATCCAAGTTTGATCTTTAGAAGAATTAAGAAGTTCCTGTTTTAATTCTTCACGAGCGTTGCTTTCTTCCTCAGGTGACATATTTTTTAGTTTCTCTTCAACCTTTCGATCTCCTAACGTAAAATCACCTGCCTGAATTCTTTCATAGGTTTCATGCTGGATTGCCCATGATAGCTTAGCTTTGAAGTTTGTCCCCCTCTTCTCTCCCATCAAAAATTGAGATGAAGCAATCTGGCGGCAGTAAGTACGCCACTTTTCAAGAGAACTCTTAAAAATGGTTGAATAAGAATGATTAATTCTAGTGATTAATGTTGAGCTGAAATGTTTGTTTTCAAGTTCTCCAATTTCCTCAATCCAAATATTTTTAACTTCTTCTGCTATTTTTTTAGATTCTGAAAAATCAGCCGTTTTTTTAGCTTGAATTTTTTGCACAAGAGAAGATGAAGTATTCTCTGTAAAACTATTTCTATTCTTCCCCCCTATAGTCCCCCCATAGGAACGGCAGTTTGTGTCGTTACTGGAATGGTTGCTTGAAAGAGGATTATTAGCATTTTCATTAATCAATTTCTCTCTAGAGATGGGTTTTTCCTGAGAGATATTTTTTGGGCTTGAAATATTACTAATAGGTTCTTTTAAGGATGTCTTCTTTGTTTGTTGATGTAATTCCGCATTACGAACAAAGAACATTTTATGAGTTTTTCGATCGTGGTAGCTTGCATAGAGCTTACCCTGGAATTTATCTTTAGCCTTTTTAAAAGCCGTTTTGCTGTTGTAACGAATGCCTACAGAATCAAAAAGGGTATTAAATGTGCGCCTTGATATTCCAAGTTCTTCAGACCAGCTATCCCCTGCTTTGTAGAGAGGATGATTACAAGGCTCTAAAAATTTGTAAAATCCTTTAGGTTTTTTAGAAAACCAATAATCTAATTGGCCTCTCAGCAGTCCTAAATACGGTGAATTTAACCCAGGTTCCGGAGTACGGTAGCATAATATTATAAACGATTTTTTCGAGCACAACCTATTATTAGGTAAAACACTCATTTGTTTTCTCCTCATGTTGAGGTGCTACAAACAAGCTTTACCCTTGACAATCTCGTTAAAAAACGATAATGTCAATTTTGCGTATATGGGTGTTTCAAGTTTTGTTTATAACACCTTAAATTAAGCCCAGATTACTAGTCTGGGCTAATTTTTACTCTTTTTTGTTTCTTTTACGTAATCTTTCCATAGCTGCCATTGTTAGCCAAGATGAACGAGTATGATTTGTCTCTTTCCTATCTTGGTCCAGCAATTCTAATAATTTTTTGGGTATGTTGATTGAAACCTTTACCTTTCCATCAAGCGTAACCTCTTTTATCTTTTTTTCCATACTATTCCTCAAAACTTACACAACTGTAATTCAGATGTTAGGTATGTGTCAAATAATATTTGAGAGACTTATCGAGGAGTATTTGATCTCAAGAACGAAATATTTTTTAAAATTGTATATATTATCAATTTAAATACTTATCTCATTGTTAAATAAGGAAAAAAAAGCTTATATGTATTACGTTTGAAATACATACGTATTACTTATGTGATACGTATGTTGTATGATCGTAATACATCTATAGATACGATAATTTTAAGCTTATAAGGATTTCCTTATATAATCTAATAACTTTTTAGGATTTGAATCAACTGCAAGCATTAATAATCCCCTTACAAGAGAGGTTCGACTAAATGGATGACTCATGTTTATTTCATTTGCTTTTCTCAAGACTTCATCAAGTCTTTCAACATCGACTTTCCTCAATCTGAAAGAGGTAATTTGAGTGTTTTTTGTATGATTAATAATATTAAGTTTTTCTGTTAATTGAGCATCTTCTAGGCTATCGGCCATATTAGACAATTTAATTTTTGCATTAAAATTTATTTTCTTACGCGACATTTAAAATAACCTCTTCCGATAGTTGGCTAAAATCCTGAGCACCGTTGCTGGCTTGATCATAAAGTTGAATTGGAAGACTATTTATTTGCGCTTGATTGATGGCTTCGTTTTTCCTAATAAGTGTATTAAGAAGATTAGTATCAAACCGTTCCAATACATCATGAACAAATTTATTTGTTTGAGTAGTTCTCCTATCATACTGATTTCTAAGGATATAATATTTATAATTCTGATTGATCTTTATTTCTTTAATTGATTGAAGTAGATCTGCCATACCATCTAATGCATATCTACCATAATTAGTTGGAACTAAAATCATATTAGCTGAAAATATGGCGTTAATTGCTAAAATACCAAGGGTTGGTGGGCAATCAAGAATTATAAAATCATAATTATCAGATATTGAATCAAGAGCATTTTTTAAAATTTTTTCTCTATATAATCTACTTGTAATTTGTTCAACAGTTAAAGCTAGATGTATTGTTGAAGGGATAACATCAAGATTTGGAATTTTCTGCATATGTGCATCTATTTCTATCTCAGCAGCTTTGATAATATTCTCAATTTTTGCAGTTTTATCTATAAATAACTTTGCTATAGAATTCTCTTTAGTTATCGATTGGCAAAATATGCAGCTTGAATGAGCTTGAGGATCAAGATCTATTAATAGAATCTTTTTGTTTTTTGTTGCAAGTTCATAAGCTAAATTGACAGCTATTGTCGATTTCCCTACACCACCTTTCTGATTTATTATAGCAATTACATTACAGCTCATATCATATACATCCTTTATAATATTAAATAGTTATAATAAAATTATTGAAATCTTTACATTGAAATCAATCTTCTATAATTATTTATGTATTATATGTGTGCTACAAATGCAATACATTTGTAATACGATTATAAATTAAACGTAATACGAACGTAAAACAGGTGTAATACTTTTGTATTACGTGCTTATATAAAGTTGCGTTCCTTGAGATATTAATCTTAAAATTAAATGACATAGTATTAAAATGATGGTTTTGGAATTTTTAAAAGATGATATTTCAAAAAATATTTAATACTCTCAATCTTTGATAAAAACTTAATATACTAAAATCTGAACATTAAGTTGAAATTGATGAGGCCATAATTATCTAATCACATTAGAGTTAAAAGTATAATTAGATATCATAAATGTAATACAAACGTATTACATACATAATACAATATTATTTTCTTGAAAAAATTAAGTGTAATTATGTGATATGATTAATTTATTTACTAACTAATGAAAGAATATCATCTATAAAAGTTAACATTAATAAACCCCAATTAAATTTTAAAAAACGAATCTTGAATGATTTTAGAACGTTACCATCAATTTTGTAATATATTAGTATTGCACTTGTGCTACATTTGTATTACAATTGTAATACGATAAATGGAGTATAAGGCTTTTTTACAATTTTGGCCTTAGCATGCTTAAAAATTAATTTTAGAAGAGGAATGAAAAATGTCAGGTTCAGTAAACAAAGTGGTGTTGGTTGGTAACTTGGGCAAAGACCCTGAAATTCGTATAGCTCAAGATGGTACAAAGATAGCTCAATTATCTATCGCCACATCCGACTCTTGGAAAGATAAGCTGACAGGGGAACGTAAAGAAAAAACAGAATGGCATAGAGTTGTAGTGTTTAATCCTAATATTGCTGATGTATGTGAGAAGTATCTCCGTAAAGGAGCTAAAGTCTATCTAGAAGGGCAGCTGCAAACTCGTAAATGGACAGATCAAGCAGGCCAAGAAAAGTACACAACTGAAGTTGTACTTCCTAAATTTAAAGGAGAGTTAACAATGTTAGATGGTCGCTCAGATGGTGAGGGGAGTATACCAACTATGGGCTATATGAGTCATATAACGCCAGATAATACTTCAAACAATATAAGCGATTTACCTTTCTAAACAATTTATTGTAAAAAGTTATTGAGTAAGGGGGAGAGGTTAAAAAATTAACTTCACCCTTAACTGAAATTTTAATCTGTTATTTGTTAACAGCGTCTTTGAGTTCTTTTCCTGCTTTAAAAACTGGAGCTTTGCTTGCCGCAATTTTGATTTCTTGTCCGGTTCTTGGGTTTCTTCCAGTGCGAGCTGCTCTTTGATTCACTTTAAAGCTACCAAAACCAGTTAAACGAATTTCTTTACCTTTGCTAAGAGTTTCTTTTATAGCATCGAAAATACCATTTAAAGCTTGTTCTGCTTCTTGCTTGGTAGTTTTTGCAACTTTGCTAATTTCAGCTACTAATTCGGATTTTGTCATAGATTGTCTCCTCTTCTAACGCTTGTGAGCTTAGCATATGGTATTTTAAAGAAAAATAGAAGAGTAGGGGAGAGAGAGAGATTTTGGCAATTACTGATGATTTAATTTACGATTTTTATATTTTCTGAAAATATTGCCTTAAAATAAGAAATTATAAAAAATGTGGAATATTGATCCTCGTACATAATTTTTCATACGACGGCATCTCACAAAGATAGAAGATTATTGTAAATGAATATTAATTATTCTTAATCTAATAAATTAGTTTTATAACTCCACAATAAATAACCATTTATTGTGGAGTTATGTATTTGTGCGAGGTTTTGAGCAAAATTACTTGACAGTCAATTCAGACTAAACAATATAATATCATTTATTAAATATTATTGTTGAGTGTCGCTCTTGATCGGTAAACAAGCAAAAATTCTTTCACCTCGTGAAATCATACAAGTGTTAGCGCATGTAAAAACACAACGTTACTCTGAACGAAATGAGGTCATGGTGCTTTTATCTTTAAAAGCAGGGCTCCGTGCTAAAGAAATTTCTCTCGTCACTTGGTCTATGGTGACAGATGCCTCAAGGCAGATTGGCGAAGTTCTTCATTTGCCTGATCATTCTTCAAAGGGACAATCAGGAAGAATTATTCCTCTCAATAAGGAATTAAAAAAATCTCTTATCAATTTATATCAGTTAGTATCTCCTGAGCCAAATCAGTATATTATTACAAGCGAACGAGGAGCAAGAATGCTACCTTGTAATATATCTCATTGGTTTAAAAATATCTTTAAAGCTCTTCGCCTGGAAGGATGTTCGAGTCATTCAGGACGTAGAACATTTATTACGAATGCCGCGCGCCGTATTATCGAAGTAGGGGGATCATTAAGGGATGTCCAACAGCTTGCTGGTCATACATCTCTTCATATGACACAAAAATATATTGAAGGTGATACTCAGGCTAAAAGGAAGGTTATAGACCTTATTTAATTACAGTACTAAAAAGGAAAATTTAGTTGCTAGAAAATAACCTGCCTTATGAATTAATAAAGTTACAGTGGGATTCTATCCACAATAAGAGACCCTTTCCTGAAAACCCACATTTATTAAAAAGTACACTTGCCACGTGGAAATGCGAAAAGGGCCATTTTTGGTATGAAACTATCGAAAACAGAGCATTTTATCAAAAATGCCATATGTGTCAGGCATCAAGACGCCTGACAGAAGTCTATAATTTACGATATTTACGTCCTGATCTCGCAGCCCAACTTCATCCGACTAAAAATGGAATGATTACAGCTGATAAACTGACACCATTTAGTAGCAAAGTAGTGTCTTGGCTCTGTGATAAAGGTCATGAGTGGGAAGTCAAAGTTTGGGCACGAACCACAGGGCAAGGATGTCCTGAATGTAGTAATAGAAGGGTTGGAAAAGGTAATAATCTTGCAGTTTTATATCCTCATTTTATTGAAGAATGGGATGATGAGGAAAATGGTGATCTTACCCCTTCTGATGTTGTTCCAGGCAGTCGTAAAAAAGTAGGATGGAAATGTGAAAAAGATCATAGATGGCCAGCAAGAATTGTTGATAGGACTATAAGAGGACGAGGATGTCCTGAGTGTAAGAATCGAAAGGTTGGCAAAGATAATAACTTAGCTGTTTTATATCCCGATATTGCTAAACAGCTACATCCAACATTAAATGGGACTTTAACTGCCTATGACCTTTTCCCTGGAAGTAGTAAAAGAGTATGGTGGTTCTGTGCGAGAGAACACATATGGGAAGCAGAAATCGCTTCACGCACAAAAGGAAGGAACTGTGCAAAATGTTATCGTTTGAAAAGGTATGAAAACAAGAAAAAATGAAAATTTAACCTTAGTACTTAATATCTTTTCATTGAGTCTCAATGGGGCACAACCGCAAGCAATAAACCATTTTTTAACCCACATTTATTGAAAGGTACACTTGCCACCTGGAAACACGAAAAGGGACATTTCTGATATAAGACTATCGAAACAAAGCACTTCATCAGAAATGTCATATGTATCAGGCATAAATACGCCTAACAAAATTCTATTATTATAGGATGTCTAATTGATTTTTTTATACATGAATTAACGAGAGCCAATAAATCTGGCTCTCGCTATATAAACTTCCTTATTGATAGACCCACTCGTTGGGGGCATTGCTCGGATTTCCATTACGGCGTGGAGGAGGGTTACTTGAAGTCGCTACTTGTGCAAAATCTGTATAAGTAGCCTCTTCGTCTTCATCAGGAATGGCTGTATAAGTAACCTTTTCTTCGTCCTGAATATCTGTATAAACTACCTCGTCTGCTGACAAAGCTTCTGTCGGAGAAGAACCTTTTTTCTTTGATGGAGCAACATAAGCTTGTTGCATATCTTGATAAATAGGAAGCTTAGTTCCATAGATTTCTCCAGAACTTGATTCTTCAACTGAGAATTCTTTATAATAAGCATACCCATCTGAACCTATCTTTTGATACTTTCTATGACCTGGCGTCGTTGGATCATAATGATCTGTCAGGTCAATTGCTTCTTCAGGCTTTTGAGGATTTTGCGCTTGAGCTATTATGGTTTGTAACCTTTGATCTAATTGTAAGAACAATTGCTCTCCACTTTCATCAGGAAGAAGGTCCTTAAGGGCATTAATAGCCTCTGAGGTTGATAGCCTTTCTTTGGGTTTAACAGCCGTTAAACCTCTAATGACTTTAAAAAATGGATTATAATTATCTTTAAATTTATCGAAAATGTTATTCAGACCCTCTTCATAGGTTTCTTCTGTCCAAGCTTGAATCATATGGTTAGGAATACTAATACCTGATTTCCTTTTATCCACTAATGCTTGGAAAGGATATTGATCAAGAATTAAATCAAGAATAGAAAGACCTGCTGCAAAGTCATCTGCTTTATGGCCATCGAATGTTGCTCGAAGATCTCCTTTAAAAGCATTTGGGTTCTTTTTCTTTTGATTTAAGTAAATTAGATGCTTTAAACGTTCAGGCGAGAAATACCTGAAATCACCAATTCCACCTGATATCGTTGTTTTTTGAACGGCACATCCCATATCAGAGACCCAAATGTCACCGTTCCAACTAACCAGTAAGTTTCCAAGCTTAAAATCAAGATGGGACATTCCCTTTTCATGCGTTTTTAAGAGACCTGTCAAGAAGCTGTGTGCAACATAAGTGACTATCTTGTTTTTAAGCTCATCATCTTTGCCGTCCAACCGAGAGAGATAAGAGCTTAAATCTTCTCCATTTCCTAAAGTAGCTAAAGGAGTAAATTGAAGAAGAAGATCTTCATTCTTTTGGTTATCATTCCCAAAAGCATTTTTTAAAAGTGCGGATGCGTCAGATGTATTATTCGAGGTGGTATAATGCAAGTAATCCAATAAAGGGAGAATATTTTCTTCGTTACTAAGACGATATTGTAACCTTCCTTCTCGAAGCGAAGCTTTAACTTTTTCAGTGCCAGGGACAATCTTAACAGCAACGATTTTCCCAGTTCTTAAATCTTTAGCAGCACGGACTTGGCCGAAGTTCCCACCACCTAAAATAAGGTCCATTTTAGGTGTTTTTCCAGGTCTATCTAGAGGTGTAAATTTTAATTTAAGGCCTGTTTCTTTAATAACCTGGTTAAACTCATCTTCTGTAACTTTAAAGTATAAACCATACTGATTGTTATTAAGGCTTCCAATAACTGTTGTAGCAAAATTGTGGACACCTATGGCTGAAGGATTAAAAGTTCCTTGAGGGGCAATACTTTCTCTTGTAATAAGGGCTGTTGAACTGGTTGGTTTTCGAGCATTGCCCATTTCTTCGTCATTGTTTGTTGATTTATATTTCTTACTTTCATTATGTTTTTTAAGTCCAAAGACGAGGCCAAAAATACCGCCTGCAAGAACAGCAGCACCAACAGGCACCGCAATCGCAACGATTGTTGTTGTGCTCATCCCTGTAGGAGAAGAGGGATTGTTGGGTTCTTGAGGGGTATCAGTTGTTGGAACAGGGGAAGGTCCTGTTGGTGTTGGACCTGTAGGAGTTGATGGGGTTGATGGAAATGTTGTAATTCCTTCACCAGGCACAACATAATAAGAAGTCGATGTCCCTGATGAATTTTGTGTTGTCCTCACCACATATCCTAATTCTGAATTTGTAGGATCAGGATTATAGATCCAAATCTTTTCAATCTGATTGAGAGGTAAAGTTCCCCGCAGTGTGCTGAAAGGCATTGAAAGCGTTGAGTTCGTCCGTGTTGCTGTTCCTAAGGACGGATTCCAGGTATAGGCCATAAGGGTTTCAGCAACATTACCGCTGCCAGCTTGATAAGTACCTTCAGTATAATTCTGTCCTTGTAGAAGATTGCGGGACAAAGTGACAACTGAATTAGGCTGTGTGGAATAAACGTACAATGAGGTTGTAAAGCCAGGATATTTAGCAAACTGATAGGTACAAGCTAATGGGCTTACCCCAGGTCTTTCAAGGCAATTTTTGACGTCTAAAAAGTCGCTCGTAGTTGAAAAGCCAATATCTTCAAAATATTGAGGAATTGGACGTGGATTTGACCCATCTGTTCCGGCTACATTACCACTATAAAAACGGCTACTGATAAGACTATCCACACTTTCAACTGGAAGAAGACCATTAGGATTAATATTATTCATCGTGGTTGGTGTTAAACCACTAGGCGACATGGGTTGTACATTTAAAGTCATTACACCCTCTCTCACAATAGCTGGAGTTCCCCCAAAAGGTCGGTCAACCATAACACCATAGACGAAAGATGTGTCATTGACAGGTTGAAGTGCCAAGGTCATGCGCCCACTATTTTCACTTTGGCCAAAATATGAACGATTAATAGGGCCTGTGCGCGTATAGGAGTTGATGGTTTGACGTGAGGAATCAAGATACCCTGTAGCATTAAAAGCAATCCGTTGATATTGAGTGCTCGATATAGGAGAATCTTGCATGCCTAAGTATGGAGGATTAATAAAATAAGTCGTCATGGTTGCGTTACCACCAGAGAAAGAACCGATATTAGAAGTTATAAGCTCTCCATAAAATTGGCTTTGCATTGAACTTATTCTAGCAACTGTATCTGCTATACTATCAAATTCAACCAACTGAAGAATTTTATCGGTAATGATTTGTTGAAAAAATGTATTACTTTTGATACTTGCAATTTGTGTCTCAAATCCAATTGGAGCTGCAAATCCGCTTTCACAGTATCCATAACTGAATTCAGACGTGGAACAAAAATTATCTAAGAGAGCAGGCCTTGCGGCGGCGGCCGTTGTAATCAACCCACTTGAAGCAACTAAGAATAAAAGTGCAGCTCCCGTTGTTCTGCTTGAAAGCCAACTTGATCTTGCTTGAGGTAAATCAGTATCAATATTTAATGAATTTAAAGTGTCTCGAGAGAGCTCGCTTAATTTACCCCCATCAAGTTTGGTATAAAGTCCCTTAATCAGACTTTTAAGGCGGGGAAGATTTTCTGGACGTCTGTCAAGTTGACTGATTTTGAATAAGCTTTTTGCATAATCATAGCCTTGTTGAAACAAATCTCCATCAAAATAATCTTGATCAAGTCCTAATCCTTGTTGCTCAATACCCTGATAGAATCTTGCTAAACCTTGGGTATATTTAACAAGAGAAATTCTTCCTATGTCAGAACTTTGATCTTCTACATAAATGTCTGCTTGCTCTGCTAACTGAGTTAATAAAAAACCTACTCCTTTCTCAAGAGATTTGTTGAGTTTTTCATCTTGTTCTTTAATGAAAGTAGGGCTTTTTTTAACCTCTTCTGCAACTCTTTCATAATATGCTATACCTTTCTGGTGCCCCACTAAATGTTCACCTTTGCGATGTAGCATTTGCGTTAAAAGTATTTTAGTTTGTCTGGCATTTTCATCTGCCACGTGGCCTACAAGTTGACTCCATTCTTGCGCCCAAGGTTGATCACCTTTTTTAGAGATTGCCCACCACTGTGTACTTTCCGTATGCTTCTCATACTCTCTAGGTTTAGAAGAAGAGATTTTAAAAGAGGGAATCCACGAGGAGAAAGTTCCTTTAATTTGTCCCCACCAACTTTTTGTGTCTTTTGAAACAGAATCTGATTTTACTGATATAGAATTTTCTGGTGATGTTAGGTGAGTGGCTTGAAGTGTTTGAAAAGAAACAATTGAAATAAGTAGCGCTAAAACTTTAGTAGACTGCATTAATGAACCCCCTTATGCATTTTTGACAATTTGAGCAAGAATACGACAAAAAACCATTTTCTTGCAAGCCAATTTATTTTTCCAGAAAAAAATACTAATAAACTTTTAATATATTTGTACGTTATAAAAATAAAAAATTATGCACTGAGAATATCACCTCAAAAATAGATAAGCTCATAAATAAATTATATAAAATTAGAGCCTATTATTTCTAAATTTTAATTAATTATTAACAAAAATACCATATTTTCAAAAAGTGTTAGCAAGATCATTTGATAGCAGACAGGGTAAAATATGAAGCAATTTTTGACGAAAAGAATTTATGAACTTGTAAATTGTTTGTTGGGTTTATGCTTCGTAAGTTTTTCTGGCTCAAGTTCACCAATGCACGTTTATTCATTTCCAACAAATAGCATTTTTCAATTATTAAATACATTGGCAATAGATCAAAATAGCGGGGTAGTATATGTTTCTGATACTACAGGGAATAAAGTATATTCTTTAACAGACACAGGAACTAATCCTATTCTTTTATGTAATGCTGTTAAACCATTAGGAATACATGTCGCAAAGAAGCCTAATGGTGCTCCTAACATTTGGATTATGGCTTTTAAAGATGCAAGCCCTCCTTACATGTTGGGAACCCAAAATCTTTCAGGGGGTACAATTTCTTTTCCTTATGAAGATGAAATATACGATGCACCTCAAAATATAGTTGCGTCCCTGGATGGTGGGAATACGAAAAGTATATTTATAACAACTCCAGCACCTGCACTAAATTCCAATGGACAAATTAAAGTGTTTGATGCCGAAAATGAAATACCTGGTGTTTCCATTCCTCTTAATTCCAATGAATTTGCGACAGGTTTAGATTATAGAGGGGATTACCTTTATGCTGCAATTAGGGATAATACTATTCAAGGTAAAGTTAGTGTCATTAATCCAATAAATTTACAAGCTTTTGATCTCCCTAATCCCAATGGGAAATTGAAAAGACCATTTGGAATTGCAACAATTAGTTCAAGTAGCATTTATGCACCCTTATTAATTATAGATAGAACAAGGCAAAATATTCAATATTATGAAAATAATGGAATAAATGTCGGCAATTACGATTTAAAATCAGAACTTCCTGATGGTACATTTAATCTTCCAATTTCTATAGCACTTAATGAAACATTGGGTAAAATTTATGTTTTAGATGAAGGAGGGCAAAAAAATTTACATATATATCTTTCGTCAAAAGCATGGACGAAAGATGGAATCTCTAATGTACAACAAGTAAGAATTGACCAACCCTTTCCCCTAACACTGGGGAAAAAATTGATGTCATCAAAAATTCCAGGTACGGTTTCTCCTTTTACTCCTAGTACCGGTTTTATAACTTTAGCTGCTGGTTCAAACTTACAATTACAAGGTGGAGAATTTGCTCCTTATAAGTTGATATTTGATGGTGGTTTGATTAGTGCTTCGACTAATTCTATTGTAGATACAACCCAAACCGTAGATATTACTGCCAATAATGGTACAATCGATGTCGATGAAGACATCATTCTTCAAATTCTAACACCTATTGTAAAAACTGGCACAAATTTAGGGAAATTGATCAAACAGGGACTTGGTGAGCTTCGTCTCACAAAATTCTATAATGGTTCAATGGATATCAAATCCGGGATTGTCAGTGTTTCTGAAGGGAATAATATTGGTGAGATTAACACTAACGTAGACAAAATTACCTTAGGAACAAATGCTTCTTCAGCAACTCTAAAATTTCTTCCGTCTGTTAATAACATAGGTGTATTTCACGAAATAGTCCTTAATACAGGAGGAGGGATTTTTAATGTTTATGCAGGATCTGGAGCGGCTCCTAGTAAAATTTCTGGAAATGGATCTTTAACTAAAATTGGCCTTGGCACGCTTTTTACTGCTACTCCTATGGAATATTTGGGGGGAACTTTTATCAATCAGGGTAAAATTTATATAGGTGCCGACAATGTTTTGCCCATTGGAGGGGATGTCTTCATCGACATGGATGGTACGCTGGATCTAAGTATTTATAGTCAAACTATTAAGAACTTAACAGGAACAGGACTTATTACAAGCGATTCAGGAGACCCTGATTCAACAGCGATATTAATACTTATGCCCGATGTTAATAGTATTTTTTCAGGAAACATTCAGGATGGAACAGGGAAGGTTGCTGTAACTCTTAATAGTCCTGGCGTGACTCAAACTTTTTCAGGTAATAATAGCTATTCTGGTGGCACAGTTGTGCAGGATATCACACTAAAATTAGGTTCTGCTGGGGCACTTCCACAAGGAAGAGATGTGACTATATCCGCCAATGGAACTCTGGATTTGAATGGAAAAAACCCAACAATTGGAAGTCTGAATGGTCAAGGGACAGTTACCAACACCTCTGCTAATTCAAATTCTACCTTAACCTTACAACCCACAGCAGATAGTATTTTTTCAGGCACGATTAGTGATAATGTAAATAATAATGGTGTTGTGTCAGTGGTGATTAATTCCCTGAATAACTTTATACAAACCTTCTCAGGGAATAATGCCCATTCTGGCGGGACAAGGGTGCAAGCAGGAACGATTATTGCTTCCAATAACTCAGCCCTTGGAACAGGAGAGGTTAGTTTAGAAGGTGGAACACTTCAAGCAGGACAAGATCCTCTCACTCTCGATAATGATATCTCCCTTGGGGCTTTTAGTACAATTGATAATAATGGATATGCATTAACTTTCTCAGGCGATTTTTTAAGTCCTATAGAAGGGGTGCTAGAGTTTACTGATTCTTCACTTGCTCAAAATGGTACCACTATTCTATCAGGCCAGAGTACATTTACAGATAAATTAATTACTTTGAGTACTCAGCTTACGAATTCGGGTGTCATGACTTTAGAGAGCACAACCATATTAGAAAATAATCATCAATTTACCAACACAGGCAAAATAACGATAAACGCAAGCACAATTTCAAACAGAAAAACAATCATCAATACTGGAGAAATTATAAACAATGAGCGTTTTCTCAACTTTGACTTACTCCGCTTAGATGCCAACAGCAAATTTACAGGAACAGGAACTGTAAGCTTATCAGGATCAACAATGCTCTTTAATGGTCCAGGAATTGAGTTTAACAATAATATTGCGCTTAATCCTGATTTTGTAGACCATATTGGTGTCACTCTTTCTGTTGTGCAAGGTGTCACTCAAAGCATTAACAATGTAATTTCATCTCCGAATGGTCCTGTAACTCTTACTAAAGACGGGATAGGGACATTGGCACTCAACGGTGCCAATACCCTTCAAGGTGAAATTATCTTGTCTGAAGGAGTTCTCCAAGTTGGCCATAATTCAGCTCTTGGGGATAGTACTTTAAGGATGCTTAATAATACGGTGCTTAAATTTGGAGATAACAACTTAGCATTAGGTAACTCTATACAGCTTGATTCAGGAAACTCGGTTAATCCTGCTGTTGCTACAATTGATACAGGGAATTTTATGAGCGCCTTATCTAATGCTATCACCCAGATAGGTAATAGTGTGATGAAACTCATTATTCAAGGTGGAAATGTCCTAACATTGAATGGTTTAATCTCGCACGAAGGATCAACAGAAATTGGACTTGGGACGACTCTTAAAACCGGAAATGCAAATATTTTTGCGGGCGTAAATAAATCTCTTAAACTTGCAGGCGCGGGCTCTACTTTTGATATGACAGCTGCTGATCAAACTCTAGGAGAATTGCAAAGTAGTATTAGCACCAGTCAAGTTCTCTTAAATAACCGCACCTTAACTATTAATCAACCTTCTACTTTTGATGGGGTCTTTTCAGGGGTTGGAGGGAGTATTATTGCCAAAGCTGATCTGACACTCGGTGGACAAAGCACAAATACTGGTTTATTTACGATTGATGCCAGCGTAAATCCTGTGACAATGACCATGAAAGTTAATAGTTCTTTAGCTGCAGGGAGTTCTCTTTCTCTTATTGGTTCAGGTGCTAATAATGCTGTTTTTGACATGCAATTAGCATCCCAAACAATTAGTGAACTGAACGGTAACGCGCATAGCCTGATTGAATTAGGTAATCAAAAGCTTACTTTTGGCACCAACAATAATTCTATTTTCAAGGGTGAAATTCAAGGAACGAACTTCAGTGCTCTTGTTAAAAAAGGTAATGGTATTGCAAATTTTGAAGGAATAAGCCCAAATTTTCATGGGACAACATCGGTTGTTACAGGTAGGTTAGTTTTAAAAAATCCTCTTCCGATTGGAACAGGAGTATTAGAAATTGAAACTCCTGATTCTCCTTCTATTGGTAACTCTGGGTTTGTAGATTTAGATTTTTCGGGTCAAGCGAATCAACATGAACCTTTTAGTAATTCAGTTAAAGGGACAGGTGAATTAAATGTTGCAGGAACCTATATTGATATTACAGGTGACAACTCTAATTTTGTGGGATCTCTTCATATCGGAGGATCTGCTTATGTAACAGAGCAACAAAATTTAGGACAAAGTACAGTTAATCTAACAGGCTCACTTAGTGTGACTCCTCAAGGAGATTTTACTTTTAGTAATCGTCTTATTGCTTCTTCAACTGGAACATTAAATGTTTTTATGGCAACTCCTCAAAATGTTTTTCAATTCGGCGATATTACCCATGGGTTTCTTTTGCAATTTGAAGGAGAAGTTGACTTAGAGCAGGGCGCTTTTGATATTACTGGCTTGAATACTGAAGCTTTAAACTCTGCAACGTTAAAATTATCTGGCAATGGTATAGCTTATTTAGGAGGAAATCCTGCAAATCCACTCAACCAAACAATTAAAGGCCTAACTTTTGCAGGAGGAAGGCTATCATTAACCCCTTCCGTGCAGGATATTATTTTACCTGCAGATACTCTGACTGTTGATACCCTAGATTTAACGTCTCCACTAGGGGGATCTGTCCAGATTACAATTCCTAACGACTTTGATCCTCCTGAGGATTGGGATGGGCATAATAAACCCCTTTTAATGCAAGATGACGGTATTTTAACTCAATTAATTAAAGCAAATCATGTCAACGGAAATGGTCTTTTGTCGCTCGTGGATCAGAATGGAGATATTATTAATGCTCAAAGAGAAACAGATATTGAAGAAGGGGCTCAAGTCGTTGCTAAAGGTTATTATGATTATGGAATTTTAACGCAAAATGATGGTCTTTATTTAAATTATGCTCTTCAAAGATTGGCATTGGAAAACAACCAAACAACTGTTTTGGCAGGTGATCATCAAGGTCAAGGAGCTTCAGAATTCCATGCAAAGTTAACTGGACCTGGGAATATTGAGATTGATGCAACTGATAGTATTACACTGAACAATATAGCAAATGATTTTACAGGAACGACAACGGTTAAAAGCGGTAAGCTTATTTTAGGATCTGATCATTCCTTAGGGGAGACATCAGATTTAATTTTGAAACCTAATACGCAAACTAATTTATTTGGAACAACACAAACTATAGGAGCTCTTCATTCTGAAGCAAATAGTTTGTTACAATTTAGTGGCGGGCACCTAGCAGTAGAGCAAGGTGGTGGTGTTGAATCTGAAACACTTTCTGGACTAGGGTCTCTAACAGTTGAAAATAATGTTTTACAAGTAAACGGCTCAAATTCAGCCTTTGGGGCAACAACTATCATTGATAATGGAGCTGAAGTCAGATTATCTGATCCCCATGGCTTGGGAACAAGCTTGATTGAAAATAATGGACGTTTAAGTTTACAAGGACACGCCAATATAATTGATAATCTATTCATTAATTCAATTACAGGAATTGGAATTTTTTCAATAGACGATGCAGATGTAAAATTAAGAGGTAACAATCAACATACTGGTGGGACAGAGATTAAAGATTCTATAGTTTCAGTTATCTCAGATTCTAATTTAGGAGCTGCCGCAGCAGAAGTTAAATTAGATGATTCTACATTAACGTTTGATAGTTCTGTAACTTTGTCTCAAACAAGAACACTAACTCTCAGCAATAATACTGTTTTTGATACTCAAAATTATTCGACAGAAATTAATGGTCCAATTAATGGTGGAGGGGTTCTTACTAAACAAAATGTAGGAAAACTTACATTTACCGGAGATAAAAATTTTAATGGCACAATAAACGTTGACGCTGGTGAGCTAAAGGTCAATGGCGACATGGTAAATACTACCGTAAATGTTGAGAATGGAGCGACTTTTTCTGGAAATAATACTGTATTAAGTCTCATTAACCGCGGAATTGTTGCTCCTGGAAATTCTATTGGGCAAATTCAAGTTAGAAATATTTTCAATAACACGGGTGGCGTTTATCAGTGTGAAGTCAATGATGCCGGACAATCAGATTTAATAAGAGTTATTGGGGCAGCGAGCATAACTACTCTCCATGGAACATTGCAGGTCATTCCAATGGCTGGAAATTATCAATTAAATCAACCTTATATTTATACAATTTTGACGAGCGCCAATCCAATCAATACAACTTTTGATACGGTTAATGGAGTATCTCCTCTCTTTGCTTACAATGTCATTTATAACCCTAACAATGTGCAATTAAGGATGATTCGCACTTCAACCCTTAATCAAGTGATTACGGAAGGAAATGCAGGGATTGTTAGTCAGAATTTGGAAAAAATTGGGAATTTAACAGGAACGCTACAAACGGCGATTAATAGCTTAATGGGGTTCAATAAAAGCCAGATTATAGATGCTCTTAATAGATTTAATACTGCAAGTAATACATTGTTAGCAGATAACTTAGCAGATAATTTTTTTGATTTAGGAAACACACTATCACACATGTTACATTCTCCTTTAGAGAGATCAGCTGCTCATTCTTCTTTTAAAGAGCTCGTAAAAAGTGTTTCCTCTAATTTTAAAGCGACTATGGCTCAATTGTTCTCCTCTTCTGCGAAGAGATCATCAATGAATCAAACAACAAGATCTAATGGCCAACAGATTCCTCATTCATTTCGTTCAAAGATAGGGCAGTCTACAGTTTGGAGTCATAGTGATGCCAAGGTTTTAAATCAAAAATCTTATACAAGCCCAGGAACTTATCTGCCCGCTCTCAAATCGACAATGGGAGAGACTAAGTTAGGATTTGATCATCAGTTTACTGATCAAATATTGGTTGGTTTTATGGCAGGTTATGGAAATACGTCTTATAAATTGAGTGATCATTATGGCGATGGAAAAATAAATTCTTATCATCTCGGATCTTATAGTTCTATTCACATTACGCCAGAATTTTATGTTGATACGCTAGTTTCTTATGGAATGAACAATCTTAAAGGCACTCGTAAGATCAATTTTTCTGGATTTGAAGCTGAAGCTTCACAAAAACATCATGCTCATCATTTTGGTGGAATGATTGATACAGGATATGAGATATATCTTCCTTCAAACTTTAGTATCACGCCAATGGCAGGAATTGGGATTCTTTCTTTGAAAGAAGAGGGTTATCGTGAAATAGGTGCAGATACTTTGGGACTTAATGTTAGGAGACAACGTCGTACTTACATCCAACATAAATTCGGTGCTCAATTAGCTAAACACTTTATGTTAGATGAAATGCAATTCTATGGTTTTATTAGAGGGGCTTATACTTATAGAAAAGGTTTAAAGAATGCCCATAGAGTTACTTCATCTTTTATAGGTCAACTCCCAAGCTTTACTGTTTTTGGTGATAAAAAGAATCATAGTTTCTTTAGTCCAGGTGCAGGATTGACTGCCCTTTTTAAGAATGATGTCTATATCTCCATAGGATACAATGGAGATCTTGGAAAAAAACAAAAATCTCATGAAGGGTTCTTCAAAATAGGGTATAAATTTTAAAATTTTCCCAGAAACAAAAATCTTTATAAATTAACTAAAATTTTACGTATTTTTTCTAAAACATGAAAGATGTGGTAAATCCTAATAAAATGAGATTAAGAATTATCTCAAATGCAAGGGGAGGAAGTCATCAGTGAAAACACTAGTGCATGTTATATTGCTCAATATTATTATTTTTTCTGTAGCAACAGCCAAAAATATAGAAGTTAAATTATTTAATGACCCACATGCTCAAGCTTTAGAAATTGAAAAGAATCTCGACTTTTTTATCAAAGAAGCCCAATCAGGAGATAAAAATGCCGAGTATAATGTAGCAGGCTATTATTATTTTGTTCCTAATAATAATAGAGATATTCCAAAAGCTGTTACCATGCTCCATAAACTTGCAGGTGAAGGACATGCTGTATCTCAATATCTTCTAGGTATGATGTATTTTTCCGGAGAAAATGTTCAAAAAGACTTACAAAAGGGAATAAAATGGCTTCAAAAAGCAGCAGAGCAAGGGATTCCAGAAGCTCAACTTTATATTGGATTACTAAAATTTAAAGGCACAGGGGGCATACAACAAGATGTGAACCAAGCAATTACGTGGCTTGAAAAATCGGCAAATCAAGGAAATATTGATGCTCAAATAAACTTAGCAACAGTTTATGAAAATGCGAATAAATTTGAAGAAGCAGTTAAATGGTATTTAAAAGCTGCTGAAAAAGGGCACGTTAAAGCACAAATAATATTAGGTAAGGCTTATTATGAAGGAACTGGTGTTTCAAAAAATACTAAAGAAGCCATTAAATGGTTCGAAAAAGCAGCAGAACAAGAAAATCTCGATGCCCAAATGAACTTAGCAATAGTATACGGCAATGAAAAAAATTATGAAGAAGCGGCTAAGTGGTACTTAAAAGCTGCTGAAAAAGGGGAAGTTGAAGCACAAGTAAAACTTGGTAAGTTTTACTATGAAGGTATTGGTGTTCTAAAAAATATAAATGAATCAATTAAATGGTTTGAAAAAGCAGCCGAAAAAAATAATTCTTATGCCCAGTATAATTTAGGAATTATTCATCTCGAGAATGATAACAAATTAAAGTCATTAGAATATATGCGCCAAGCTGCTGAAAAAGGGCATTCTGAAGCTGAATTTATCATGGGTAAATTCTATTTCGAAGGTAAAGTAGTTAGTAAAGATTATAATGAAGCAAAGAGATGGTTTGAGAAGGGAGTGCCAAAAGGATTTTCTCCAGCTCAAGAAGCCTTACAGATTGTGAATAGAGTATTATAATAATAAAGGCTTTCACATTTAATTAAATAATTTGGTTGTTAACAGCTGTCTCTCTCAACAAGATTAAATTTTTGTATTGTAAAATCTGCTGTGATAATAATTTTCTGTCGAATCAGAGGGGAAGAGGATGTTCAAATCACTTATTTTAATCATTTTTTGCTTTATAACTCATGCTCAAGCAAATGAATTTAATTTTAACAATTATCTAGACGATAAGCTTAAAAAGATATCCATTCCAGACAAAATGGAAGTAAAAACTTCTCCTATGGTTGAACGTAATGGGGTTACTTACTATTTGGTAGTAGTAGGTCAAAAAGAAAGAACTTCTTTTTTTGTAGGAGTTAAGGAAAATCAAGTTGTCTTTGAAACACAGCCATTACCAGGAGGTTTGAACTGTCATGCTTTAGGAGATAATTATTGGTTATATTACGCTAGTTCTGGAGAAAATCTTTATCATATAGCAGTCATAGATTTCTCTACCTTAGAAAATATTGTTATTAGTAAAAAAGAACCTCTTCTTGAAGGTAATATGATCTACAATAAGAACGATAATATCCTTTATTTTTTATCTGAGAAAGACGGAGATAAAGCAAATTTATACTATTTCGACTTTAAGGATAAAAAAATAAAGAAAGGTAATTATGATAAACCATATCCAATTAGCATTATCTTAAATGATCCTAATAATGATTGCTCATATTTAAGATATAACGATGGTTTTAATAATAAAATTATTACATATAAGGGATATTTTGAAAAAATTATTGAGGAAAAAGCAGAAGGTTATATTAATACTAATCAGCACAATTTTAAAATTAAAATAGGTTCTAATATAGAAGTTCCTGTAAGACACTCTGTCAGTAAAACTCCAAGTAATCTTTTATTTGTTGTATTTTCACAAATAGATTTATTGTTTTTACCTACGTATAATCCTTTTACCGATCAAATTTCATTCATAGGAGATAAATTAGGCTATGAAACTTTAACAGTTTTCCAACCTGGCTATAGAGATTTAGGCCGTAAATATCGTACTCTACCTTTTGGAGACGTTAATCGCTACCAAAACTATCTTTCAAACATTTTAGAAAAAATTCATCAAAAGTTTCCTACTAAAAAAATAATAGCTGTTGGAGACGACTATACTGCAAATGCATTATTGCATGTGGCTCTTAAACATCCGTCATTAATGGACGGTCTAGTACTTCATAATGGAATATATGAATGGAAATCTTACTTATCATACTTGAATGATAAAATGTTTGTTTACAAAAATAAACTTGTTAAGTTGTTAGGGGATAATCCAGAGTTATCGGATGGATTTAATACCAGAATTTCTATTCTTAAACACATTAAAAACTTACCCTCAAAGTTACCTATTTTTATATATTATGATTCTCACCCACAGTTGCCATGGTCTCAACAATCACTTCTTTTAAATGAAGAAATGTCTAAGGAGAAAAAGAAAGCGTTTATTAAAGAAAATAAAGAGCACGTTAATTCATTAAGCCCTCAGGAAGCTGACCAAAAATCAGTCCAACTTTTATATAATCTTATACAAGAATATCTTCAAGCCTTCAATTTTACTCAAGACTTAAGCAAAGAAAATAAACAACAACAAATTAATGAACCTTTAAATTTACCATCTAATCAATCTTCTTCTAAAGAAACACATACTATAAATGAAATTTCGGGCATGTCTCCAATATCAGGAATGAATAGTATTATTGGGTCTGATCTTCAGGAAATTAGAAAAGATATAAACAATAAGAAATTTACCCCAGAAGCACAAAAAAAAGCATTAAAGGAATTTGAACGTTTGAAGATGATGCAACCTTTTGCACCAGAAGCTGCAGAAATTAGAAAATATCTTGATTGGCTTTTGAGTTTTCCTTGGG
>Ga0209915_1000440_pt1 | contig 97344 bp, 99 predicted proteins | sample ThiBiot_750_plan_FD_183952 | JGI IMG/M metagenome (GOLD analysis project Ga0209915, IMG submission 183952) | Wastewater bioreactor microbial communities from Cape Town, South Africa - Thiocy_cont_750_plan (SPAdes) | ecosystem: Engineered > Bioreactor > Thiocyanate-remediating > Anaerobic-Aerobic... | reverse complement strand
ATAAATTAGAGGACAATGGTTTTCTAGAAATTATTTGGACAAGTGATGATATTCGCTCTCATAAAAAATATCTCTATTCGATGCTTAAATATCCTAATGATATAATAGTTACCATTGATGATGACTTTATCTACGAGAAAAGTATGCTTGAAAACTTGTATCATTATTCTGAGGAATATCCTACTTGCGTGATTACACATTTGGCTTTAAAAAGAAATGGGGCTAATTATAACGAGTGGAAAAATCTTTTTTTAGAAAAAGTAAAACCAACTTATAGTGTAATGCAATTTGGTGGTAGTGGAGTGCTATACCCTGCACATTCTCTGCACATAGATGCATTTGATAAAATTAAAATTTCTAAACTGAGTCCTTTAGCTGATGATCTTTGGTTAAATACTATGGCTATAATAAATTCAACAAAAATAGTCAAAACGAATTATAATTTTTATTTATTGCCTTTAATTTTTAAAAATAATAAAGAACTTTATACTGAAAATGTTTTGCATGATAAAAATAATGAACAAATTAAAAATATAGAGTCTTATTATGGTCCTGTTTTGACAAGTGAATATTTTGATTAGGATTATCGGTGTTTATTATGAATGTTTATAAAAAAGATCTTATTCCAATTTTTATTTTGGGTGGTGTGAATATTTTTACATTATTTCTTTTTATAATATCACCTTTTAATTATCTTTATGGTAATGCTTATTTGTCATTTGTTTATGTTTCGATTAATATCGGTTTTTTATTTTTTGGTTATTTTCTTTCAGTTTTATTTTTTGGGTCTAAGAAGTATAGGTTAACTAAGTTATATAAAACTAAAAGTGATACTCAGTTATTTGGTTTTTTATTGATTTTTTATTTCTTAACATTTATTTTTCGATATGCTTATTTGTTGAAATTTCAATTTTATGATTTGGATGGTATCTTTAATGAGATTTTATTAGGTGTTGCTGATCCAAAATATGGTTATCTATCAATGCTAGATAACACAAAAGCATTTACATTGCCTTGGTCAGTTTATGTTTTTATATCTATTTTTCATTCTCTTTTTTTTATTAGTGGTGCTATTTTTTGGAAAAAATTATCTCTGATGAATAGATTGTTTTTTTTACTATTTATTTTTTTGGAGGCAATTTTTTGGTATAGCAGGGGTACTAATTTTGGCGTAATTAGTTTAATAATTATCTTTTTTCTTTCATATTTGTTAAATATGAATAAAATTAATTTTAAATCTTTTTCTTATATATTGCTTTTAATTTTTTCTATTATTATTGTTTTCTCAGGAATAATGTATAGTCGTATGGGGGATATATCTGATCTCTCTTCATATGAGATATATATGACGAGTATTAATTATGATAGTTATATTTTTAAGTCTACCCCAGATTTTTTAAAACCAACATTGCTTACTTTTTTCTCTTATTTAACACAAGGTTATTATTTCTTATCTTTTGGTTTTGATTTGGATTTTAAGTTTTCATACTTTTTGAGTTCTAATCCTGCACTGATTAATATTGGTGGTTTATTGGGTTTGGATAATACTGAAAATAGTTATGTTCATAGGTTGTCGAACTTTGGTATTGATCCAAATATTCAATGGCATTCTGCTTATTTGTGGATAGCAAATGATTTTAGTTTTTATTTTGTTCCATTATATGTTTCTCTTTTAGGATTTGGATTGGGAATATCTTGGATTTTTGCTACAAGAAGTAATGATTTTGTTTTTAAGGTTATTTTTGTAATATTGGGGGGAAGTATAGTCTTTCTTTTTGCAAATAATAATTTCATATCATCTTATTTGTATCTTTATATTTTTATGTTTTTTTTATCTTTGTTGAAAATTTATTTTCTTATAAAGAGAGGGTAGTTGAATGAATGAATCTATTATTTTTTTAAGCTCAGCTTTACAACAACCTCGACATCAAAAAAGAATTAGTCTGCTTCGTGAGAAATATGATGTTAAAGTATATTATTTCTATAGAGATAAATATATTGAAAATTATAAAGGTTATCAAAACACTGCAATAAATATAGGTGAAGTAAAAGACGGAAAGTATATTTCTCGTATATTTTTGCTTCTAAAATTATTTTTAATTTTACTTTTTTCTAAAGTTAGTAGAGTTTATTGTACTTCTCCAGATCAAGCAATTATTTCAATTTTAGCAGGAAAAAAGGTTTTTTTCGAGATTGGAGATTTATATCAAGTTGATGGTAGAAATAAAATATACAAAATGTTTGATTATTTTATTTTTTCCAGAATATCAGGTCTTATTGTTACTTCACCATATTATTATTCTGGTTATTTGATTAAATATGAAAAATTTTTGAAAAATAAAATTATAGTTGTTGAAAATAAACTTTTGCCAAATATTGAAACTACGATTAATCATTATAGAGTTAATAATCATGCTATGAATTTATCATCATCTAGTAAAATTAAAATTGGATTAATTGGAAGTTTGATGTTTAAAAAATCCTTAGAAAAAATAAGGGAATTTATTATAAAAGATAAAAATTTTGAGCTTCATATATATGGTGATGGTTTGTATGGGATGTTCAGTGATATAGATAATGTTTTTTATCATGGTCGCTTTAAGAGTCCTGAGGATTTATCAGATATTTATTCTAACATTGATATCAATGTAATTCTTTATGATACTACTAATAATAATGTAAAATTAGCGTTGCCAAATAAACTGTATGAATCTATTGCATTCTTAAAACCAATTATATGTTCAGATAATGTTGCTCTGTCAGAGATTGTTTTTAGAGATGGCATTGGAGAGGTTGCTACTAACGATGATTTAGCTTCAGCAATTTATAAAATAATATCTAATTACGATTTCTATATACATAACATGAAGTTATTAGATTCTTCTAGGTATATTTGTTTTGAGCAATCTGAAATTTTTGAACTAATCAATAGAGCGGAGTAGGCATGTTTAAAGGAAAAACTTTACTGATCACAGGTGGTACTGGATCATTCGGGAATGCAGTTTTAAAGCGCTTTTTAGAAACTGATATAAAAGAAATTCGAATCTTTAGCCGAGATGAGAAAAAGCAAGATGATATGCGTAAAAGGTATCAATCATCGAAGTTAAAATTCTATATTGGCGATGTACGAGATTATAACAGCATCTTAAATGCTACTCGTGGCGTGGACTATATTTATCATGCTGCTGCGTTAAAGCAAGTCCCTTCTTGTGAATTCCATCCAATGGAAGCTGTTAAAACAAACGTAATTGGTACAGAAAATGTACTTGAAGCGGCAATTCAAAATCATGTTAAAAGAATTGTCTGTTTGAGTACAGATAAAGCAGTTTATCCAATCAATGCAATGGGTATTTCAAAAGCAATGATGGAAAAAGTTATCGTAGCTAAGTCTCGTAACTTAGAGGGTTTAGATACAGTTATTAGCTGTACTCGATATGGAAATGTAATGGCATCGCGTGGTTCTGTGATTCCTTTATTTGTTGATCAAATTCGTCAAAATAAACCATTAACAATCACTGACCCGAACATGACTCGTTTTATGATGACGTTGGAAGATGCGGTCGATTTAGTACTATACGCCTTCGAGCATGGCGAAAATGGTGATATTTTTGTTCAAAAAGCGCCTGCTGCAACGATTGAGATTTTAGCAAAAGCTTTACGAGAACTATTAAATGTTGAAGAGTATCCTATTTCTATTATGGGAACTCGTCACGGTGAGAAAGCATTTGAAGCTTTGTTGAGCCGTGAGGAAATGGCTGTGGCAATTGATCAAGGTGAGTATTTCCGTGTACCAGCCGATCAACGTGATCTTAATTATGAAAAATATGTTGAGAATGGTGATTTAAAAATTACTGAGCTCGAAGATTATAATTCGCATAATACCGAGCGTTTAGATGTAGAAGGCATGAAGAAACTGTTACTTAAGTTAGAGTTTATTCGCGCACTTACACAAGGGCAATATGTAGATCCAGAGGCTTGATATGAAGGTTTTGGTAACAGGTTCTAATGGTTTTATTGCTAAAAATTTGATTCAGTTTTTATCTGAAAATACCGAAGTTGAAGTTTTAAAAGTTCATCGGGAATCATCTGAGCAAGAACTAAAAGACTCTATTTTAGCTGCTGATTGGATTGTTCATTTAGCAGGCGTTAATCGCCCATTAAATGAAAGTGAATTTATTGATGGTAATGTTACGCTCACAGAGACAATTGCTCAAACACTCAGAGCAGAACACAAATTAACACCGATTATCTTATCGTCATCTATTCAAGCTGATCGTGATAACGCTTACGGGAAAAGTAAGCTTGGTGGTGAGCAAGCTCTTGAGAAATTACATGCAGATCAAGGAAATCCAGTTTACATTTGCCGTTTAGCCAACGTCTTTGGTAAGTGGTCGCGTCCAAACTATAATTCTGCTGTTGCAACATTTTGCCATAATGTCGCAAATGATTTGCCGCTTCAAATCAATGATGCAAATGCCCTTATTCGATTAGTCTATGTTGACGATGTTGTTGAGACCTTTTGGAACATGATCAATGGTTCAGTTACCGTTGACCAAACTTTCCAAATCCAGCCTGAGTATCAAATTACTGTAGGTGATTTAGCTGAAACTTTAAATGGTTTTAAAGCATCGAGAGATACGTTAATTACTGATCGAGTCGGAACAGGTTTAACGCGAGCTTTATATTCAACTTACTTAAGCTTTTTAAGACCTACACAGTTTGATTACAGTGTGCCTAAATATGGCGATGCTCGTGGTGTTTTTGTTGAAATGTTAAAGACACCTGATGCTGGTCAGTTCTCATATTTTACTGCACATCCAGGCATTACTCGCGGTGGGCATTATCATCATACCAAGACTGAAAAATTCCTTGTGATTAAAGGAAAAGCTTTATTTAAATTTAAGCATGTGGTTTCAGGTGAGTTTTACCAACTCGAAACACATGGCGATGAGCCAAGGATTGTTGAGACAGTACCTGGGTGGACACATGACATTACCAATATTGGTGATGATGAAATGGTCGTGATGCTATGGGCAAATGAGATTTTTGATCGTAGTAAGCCTGATACTTATGCAATGCCGATAACAGATTAAGAGTTGAATTGTTGTGAAAAAATTAAAGCTAATGACCGTCGTAGGTACGCGTCCTGAAATTATTCGTTTGTCTCGAGTGATGGCAGCATGTGATCAATATTTTGATCATGTTCTGGTACATACAGGGCAAAATTATGATTATGAATTGAATGAAATCTTTTTTACAGATTTAGGGATTCGCAAACCTGATCATTTTTTAAATGCTGCAGGTGGAACAGGTGCCGAAACAATTGGTAATGTGATTATTACCGTTGATAAGATTTTGGACGAAGTACAACCAGAAGCATTGCTGGTTCTTGGCGATACTAATAGTTGTATGGCTGTACTACCTGCCAAACGTCGTAAAATTCCAACATTCCATATGGAAGCAGGTAATCGCTGTTTTGATATGCGTGTTCCAGAAGAAATCAATCGTCGAATCGTAGATCATACTGCCGATATCAACTTGACTTATAGTACGATTGCTCGAGATTACTTGTTGGCTGAAGGGTTGCCTGCTGATTTAGTTATCAAAACAGGTAGTCCGATGTTTGAAGTGCTAAACCATTATAAGGCAAAGATTGAAGCATCAGATGTACTTGAGCGTTTGGGTTTGAAAGAACAGCAATATTTCATTGTGAGTGCGCATCGCGAAGAAAATATTAACTCTGATCAAAACTTTCTAGATCTTGTGGAAATGTTGAATGCAGTCGCTGAAAAGTATCAGTTCCCTGTCATCGTTTCTACGCATCCAAGAACACGTAAACGTATTGAACAACTTAATATTGAGTTCCACCCATTGGTGCAATTATTAAAGCCACTTGGTTTTAGTGACTATAATAAACTACAGCTATCAGCTAAAGCGGCTTTATCTGATAGTGGTACCATCAATGAAGAGTCTTCTATTCTGAATTTCCCTGCATTGAATCTACGTCAGGCGCATGAACGTCCAGAAGGTATGGAAGAAGCAGCGGTGATGATGGTGGGATTAACAGCTGAACGGATTCTACAAGGTCTTGAGATTTTAGAGTCTCAGGCACGTGGAGAAGAACGATTATTACGTTTGGTGGCGGACTATAGTATGCCAAATGTGAGTGATAAGGTTGTTCGTATCATCATGAGCTATACCGATTATGTTAATCGTGTTATCTGGAAGCAGTTCTAAGGTTTAAATTGTGAAAAAAGTACTAGTAGTTTCAGAGTTCATTGATCCAGAACAAAATTCGACAGGTTATTTCTGGTTTAAAGTCATTCAGAAATTATCGCGGTCTACGACAATAGATAAGTTATCAGTTATCGCACCGTATTCTAGTAACTCGATTCAAGTACAGCAGAAACTCGACAATCCAGTCGAATTTCTGCTGTTCACTCACGCGAGCTATAATAAAAATAATTTATTGGCACGTTTTTTAGGTCAATTTCGACAAACCTATGGTTTTTTTAAGATTTTGAGAAAAAATCTAAGCAAAGAAACGGTTGTTGTTTCGGGCACCAACCCACTATTTCTAGTGGTTCTGTTAAGTATTTTGAGGTTTTTTATACCATTTAAATGGTATTTATTAGTTCATGATGTTTTTCCTGAAAACCTAGTACCAGCTGGTTTAGTAAAAAGGGATTCTATCGTCTTTAAGTTGATTAGTTTTGTTTTTAATCGGATTTACTCAAGCGTTGACCATCTGATTGTGATTGGTCGAGATATGAAGAACCTATTAACAATAAAAACACAGCACCCGAATATTACGGTTATCCCGAATTGGGTTGACTTTAATGAAATTGAGATTCGATCAAAACAACAGTCTTCTATTCTTGAGCGTTTAAGCTGGAGTAATAATAGTGTTGTTTTTCAGTTTTTTGGGAATATTGGACGAGTACAGGGAATCGCAAATTTATTAGCCGCAATTCGTTGTGTTCAACATCCAGCTGCCAAATTCTTATTTATTGGTGGGGGAAGTGAAGTTGACAGTGTTCAGAATCTGATTAAAGAGCAAACAAATAATAATGTTGCTTATGTCGGTGAGCTAAGTGCACAGGAGCGTAGTCTTGGACTGAGTTCATGTGATGTAGCAGTCGTTACTTTGGCTGAGGGTATGTTAGGGTTAGGTGTGCCAAGTAAAGCCTATTTTAGCATGGCAGCAGATCGACCAATCTTGGCAATTATGGAAGAGCAAGCTGAAGTTGCGGGAATGGTCAAGGAGCATCGTATTGGTTGGGTATGTCAAGCAAATGATCCAATTGCCTTGGCTGCGTTAATTGATCAGATTTGCCAAGATAAACTTTATGAATTAGTTCAATCTCCTCGACAAGTTTTGCAAGATCATTATCACCAAGATAAATTATTGCAGGATTTTGCAGAAGTTGTGGAATCATGAGATGAAGAATATTTTAATTACGGGATCTTCGGGATTCGTTGGCACTGCTTTAGTTGAGCGGTTACAACACAAACAGACATATTCAAAGATATATACTTTAAACAGAAGATTTGATCAGCAGTTGTCTAATCAAATTCATCAGATTATTGCTGATCATTCAGAGCAGTTTTTTGAAACACCAATTCCAGAAAATATTGATGTGATTATCCATTTGGCTGGGCGAGCACATATTTTAAATGAGCAAGTAGAGTCTCCTTTGGACGCATTTAGACAAGTGAATGTTCAGGGTTCAATTCAGTTGGCAAAACAAGCTTTAGAGAAAAAGGTCAAACGATTTATCTTTATTAGTTCGATTGGGGTGAATGGTGCTGTCACAGAGAATTTTCCATTTAGTGAAACTGACATACCAAAACCTCATGCCGATTATGCTGTATCTAAACTTGAAGCAGAACAAGCCTTGCTTGAATTTTTCAAGAATACATCAACAGAGCTTGTCATTATTCGACCACCTTTGGTATATGCTGCTGATGCACCTGGTAATTTTGCTCGTCTTCTAAAGTTAGTATCAATGAATTTACCTTTACCTTTCGCATGTGTAAACAATAGACGTTCATTTGTTTCACGAGAAAATTTGGTCGATTTTATTGAATGTTGCATATCTCACCCACTAGCAAAAGATGAGCTGTTCTTAATTTCTGATGCCCAAACGATTTCGACCAAAGAGTTAGTGACTGCGTTAAGAGAAGGGATGGGGAAAAGGCCAAATCTATTCTATATGCCTAACTTTGTGATGAAATTTGCTGCTGTATCTATAGGTAAGCAGAAGTTGTATGAACAATTATTTAGTTCATTAGAGATCGACTCTTCAAAAGCTCAAACATTATTAGGTTGGCAACCACCCTTAGATATTACCTTAAGTTTGCAGCACGTTGGGCAGACTTATAATAAAAGCAAGTGAGTGAAATATGTTAATTTTGTGGATGACCTTAGTTACGTTTATCACAGCATTCATCTTAACGGGATTAATGAGAGCCTATGCTTTAAAGAAAAATATCATAGACAATCCTAATGAACGAAGTTCACATACCATTCCTACGCCGCGAGGAGGGGGGATGGCAATTGTTGTAACTTATCTTTCAGTATTGATTATATTACTATGCTTAAACTATTTTTCGATCACGATAGGGTTCACTCTAATTGGTGCTGGGCTGGCAATCGCGGTACTTGGCTTTTTAGATGATCACGGTCATATTAATTCTATGATTCGTTTATTGATCCATTTCATCATTGCTGGAAGTATTGTTTTTGCTTTAGGCGGATTCTCTGAAACTGTTTTATTTAATGGACATGTTTCTTTGGGATGGTTTGCCAATATTATTGCGATTTTATTCTTAGTTTGGTTGTTGAATCTCTATAATTTTATGGATGGTATTAATGGCATTGCAAGTATTGAAGCTATTACAACCGTATTAAGCATAGGAGTCATTTATTGGGGATTAAATACTGAACTAATGTACCAACCACTGTTGTTGTTAGCTGCATCGGTATTTGGATTTATTCTTTGGAATTTTCCAAAAGCAAAAATATTTATGGGTGATGCGGGAAGTGGCTTTCTTGGCCTGATTTTAGGAATTTTCTCTTTAATTGCTCTAAAAGATAGTGCAGCACTATTTTGTGCTTGGATCATTTGTTTGGGTGTTTTTATCGTAGATGCAACATTCACATTGATTAGACGTGTATTAAATGGACATAAGATGTATGATGCGCATAGAAGTCATGCCTATCAACACGCAGCACAAAAATATAAAGGGCATACGGGAACAAGTTTAGCAGTTTGTTTGATTAACTTAATATGGTTGTTCCCAATGGCATATATTGCGAGCCAGAAATATCTTATGCCTGAGCTAACATTGCTTATAGCGTATATTCCATTGATTGTTTTAGCTGTGTATTACAAAGCAGGGAATACTGAATATGATCAATAAAAAAACCCTACTAATATTAGGCGCAGGTGGACATGGAAAGTCAGTTGCAGAAGCAGCACTTTTATCTAATCAATGGGCGTCTATCGTTTTTGCAGATGATTGTTGGCCTGAACAAACAGAAATAGCGGGATTCCCAATCATAGCTAAGATAGATGGCATATGTGATATTAAGGCAAGAATTTCTGCTGCAATCCCTGCGGTGGGTAATAATCAATTACGAAAAGATTGGTTCGTTATGCTAAAAGATCTAAATATTCCTATAGCCACAATCGTGCACCCTACTGCGATTGTAAGTCAATCTGCCACAATTGGTGATGGGGTAACTATCATGGCAGGGAGCGTAGTTGGAGTTGATGTGAAAGTGGGAGATGGCGTTATCATAAATCTTTTATGTGCAATTGATCATGATGCTGAAATTGGACACTTTTCACATTTACGGATTGGTGTTTTAGTTGCCGGTGGGGGGAATATTAAACCATTAACCTTTCTACCTGCTGGCGACATAGTAGCTTAATGAATTTCGGAGTGAGGATATATATATTCTTGATTTGTTGACCTGCATTAAAATGTTAACAAAATCTAAAAATTATGTCGGGTAAATCATTTCAGTTTGTTATAGAAATACGCATAACGTGCGAATATTTAGTGGGATAACTAGAAGATTATTGTGAAAAAGATTATTTATCAGCTTGCATCAGCACCAAGGCTAGCAAAACAGGCTCTATTGGTATTTTTAGACTTATTTGCATTTCCTGTGATTTTATGGTTGTGCTATGTCATTCGCTTATTTGATTTAGGGGCAGAAGTTGTACCTGGGCTTAACCATGGTGTAATTTTAATCACATCTTTTTCAGTTCTTAGCTTATTGTTGACAGGCGTTTATCATTTTATTGTTCGAACATTTGATGAAGTCTTTATCATCAAACTAGCATTCGCTGTATGCAGTATGATGATAATACTGTATGGATTTAATGCATTTAGTCATGCATATATTCCAATGTCTATTCCGTTTATGTTTGGCTTTATGATGTTTGCATGGGTATGGTGTAGCCGAGCATTTATTCGTTTTATTGTGAAAGCAACGTTGCATACACATGGGGGTTGTAAAAGGGTTGCAATCTATGGTGCAGGCGATGCTGGTCAGCAAATCGCAGCAGCTTTGCATCGTTCAGATGACCATACACCAGTTTTCTTTATTGATGATAAAGTTTCACTACAAGATCAAATTGTAGGTGGCTTAAAAGTTTACTCTACTGCGAAAGCACTGCGGAATTTTAAAAAATATAAAATAGATGAAATCTTACTTGCTTTACCTTCTGTGGGGCGTGTACGAAAAAGTGAAATTATTCAACAGTTAGAACCGGCGTTTGTTAAAGTCACAGAACTGCCAGGGCTAACTAAACTTGTTGATGGTGATATTCGAGTTTCAGATATCCGTGAGGTTGATATTATCGACCTTTTAGGACGAGATCCTGTTCCACCTATTGCCCATTTATTGGCTAAAAATATTCAAAATAAAATTGTTATGGTGACAGGTGCCGGTGGATCGATTGGTTCAGAGCTTTGTCGACAAATTATAAAAAATCAACCTAAGATGCTCGTTTTATATGAATTAACTGAATTTGCTTTATATGATATTGATAAAGAGCTAAGACAAACTGCCAGTTGCGACATTGTTCCAATTTTAGGGACTGTACAAGATCAACAAAAATTAGAGCGTATCATCGAACAATATCATGTGCAAACAGTCTACCATGCTGCAGCTTATAAACATGTTCCACTGGTTGAATGTAATCCAATTGCTGGATTAAAAAACAATGCAATTGGAACTGCAAATAGTTTAAATGCCGCTGTAAAAAAAGGCGTGGAAACCTTTGTACTGATTTCAACTGATAAAGCAGTCAGACCGACTAATGTCATGGGTGCATCGAAGCGGATGGCCGAGCTTTATTGTCAAGCCGTGGCTGAGACGAAACCAAACACTCAGATCAGTATCGTACGTTTCGGAAATGTATTGGGTTCTTCTGGTTCGGTTGTACCTTTATTTAGACAGCAGATTGCAAAAGGTGGCCCAATTACGGTGACTCATCCTGATGTAACGCGTTATTTTATGACTATTCCTGAAGCTTCTCAGTTAGTCATTCAAGCTGGGGCATTAGGTTCAGGTGGTGATGTGTTCTTACTCGATATGGGGGAACCTGTTCGAATTCAGGATTTAGCACGACAAATGATCGCTTTAAGTGGTTTAAAAGTTCGAGAAGCAAATACAACGGATGGTGATATTGAAATCGCTTATAGTGGTTTACGTCCGGGAGAAAAACTTTACGAGGAACTACTCATCGATCAAGATAACACAGGTTATACCGAGCATACTCGTATTTTACGTTCTTTTGAAAAGCATTATCCGTTACAAGAGATTCAATCGGTATTCAGTCGAATCAATCAAATGACTGCCGTGGATCATGATGTAGATTGGGCTTTAAGTCAGTTAGAATATTATGTTGATGGCTATAAACGTAGCGGCGAAGTACGAGTTAATTAAGAGAGTATTGTATGATCAAAAAAGCAATTTTACCCGTCGCAGGTTTAGGCACCCGTTTTTTACCAGCAAGTAAATCCATTCCAAAGGAAATGGTGACGGTTGTCGATCGTCCCGCAATTGAGTATGTGGTACGTGAGGCAGTTGAGGCAGGTATAGAACAAATTATTTTGGTCACTCATTCCTCAAAAGCTTCAATTGAAAACTATTTTGATCGTAACTTTGAGCTTGAAACAACTTTAGAACAAAAAAAGAAATTTGACCTGCTGAAAGAAATTACTGATATTTTACCGAAGCATGTCAGTGTGGTCAGTGTACGCCAACCACAACCCCTAGGACTAGGTCATGCGGTATTGTGTGCGAAAGATATCGTGGGCGATGAAGCCTTTGCGGTGTTATTGCCTGATGTACTGGTTAAGAACCAAAGCTGTGATAATGATTTATCATTAATGATTCAGCGTTTTGAACAGTCGCAAGCAGCACAGATCATGGTAGAAGCAGTGCCTGATCATCTAGTCGATCAATATGGTATTGTAGATGTTGCAGTTACACCGAACGAAGGTGAAAGTATTACGATGCAGGGAATTGTTGAAAAGCCTGCTGTCGGTACAGCTCCTTCAAATTTATCGGTGGTGGGACGTTATATTTTACCCGCTCAGATTATGGGTCTATTAGCAGATACACCCCGTGGGGCAGGGAATGAAATCCAACTCACGGATGCGATTGCAGCATTGCAGCGATCAGAAACTGTGGAAGCCTACCGTATGAAGGGACAAACCTTTGATTGTGGTAGTAAGCTTGGATATTTAAAAGCTGTATTACACTATGGTGTCGAGCATCCAAAATTGGGCGTAGAGTTTAAGGGCTTAATCCAAGAATTAGCCCTATAGTTTTAGGGCATGTAGTTATGAAAGTTGCAATCTTTGGCAATACATTATATGCAGGCGTGATGTCTGCATTATTGTCTGAATCTGGACATTTTGTATATTGGTGTTCCCACCTCAACCCAAGTGAAAATGGTCAGCAATATTCTTTTCATGATGAAAATGTCAGTCACTTACTAGAAAAACAACTTAGTAGTGGATTTCTGATTTATCGTGACTTGGATGGTATTCCTTTAGATATTGACACCTACTTATTTAGTTTCAATCAAACTCAAGAACAACAAGTTTTTCAACTGTTAGCATTACTAAAACAGCGTCCGATTATTCATCCTAAACTGATGATCAATGCATCCACCTTTGGCTTACATGGGACTGAGCATTTTCAACAAATCCTTTCTGAAGATGACTGGGTCTATTTACCAGATACCATTCAAGAGGGAAATGCGTTACAGAGTCTGACTCAAGCCAAGCAGCTCATAGTCGGATGTACTCAAGCTAATGTTCAGACCAAAGTAAAAGAATTACTTCGCCCTTTTTTCCCTTTGGCACAGCAATATCTATTTATGCCGATTTTAGATGCTGAGTTTACCAAACTCAGTATCTCAGGCATGTTGGCAACACGGATCAGCTATATCAATGATTTGGCCGTGGTTGCTGAGAAACTTGGGATTGATATTGTATCAGTACGTCAGGGTATGGCAGCGGATAACCGTATTGGTTCAGCTTACTTAGCCCCTGGTGCTGGTTTTGGCGGTGAAAATTTTTCTCATGATATTCTGACACTCTCTAATACAGTTGCAAATATAGGCGTTAAAAGCCAATTGCTTGCACAAGTATGGGAAATTAATGAGCAACAAAAAGAAATCCTGTTCCGTAAATTTTGGAACTATTATCATGGGGATTTACAGGGAAAATCTGTTGCAATTTGGGGTGCTTCTTTTAAAGAAAATACCTCAAGTATTCAGCAATCACCTATTCACCAAATGCTTGCAGCACTCTGGGCACAAGGCGTAACGGTTTATCTGCATGATCCTCAAGCTTTAGATGAAATAAAGCTAATGTATGGTCAACGTGACGATCTGATTCTTTGTGAAAATCAGTATGATGCGGTAAAAAATGTGCATGGTCTTTGTGTACTCACTGCATGGAAACAATACTGGAGTCCAGAATTTAAGCAGCTTGAACAGTTGATGAGGCATCCTTTAATTTTGGATGGTCGCAATATTTACGATCCTGACTATGTCAAAGCACAAGGTTTTGCATATATGGGTGTGGGACGTTAAAGATGATCGAGCAGATTCAGCCTTTTGCTGTAAAAGAGCAGGCTTCCGTCGTGGAGAACCTGATATCTTTACAACAGCAATTTAAAGAGGTTCATCTAAATACATTATTTGCAGCAGATTCTGCACGTTTTAAACGTTTTTCGGTTGAGTATGACCAAATTGTTTTGGACTTTAGTAAGCATCGTATTGATCAAACTATTTTAAATAGCTTAGTGGATTTAGCACAGGCACAAGATTTAAAACAATGGATTAAAACCTTATTTTCATCTGAGCAGATTAACTATACCGAACATCGTGCAGCGATGCATTGGGCCCTGCGTTTGCCTCAATCGAGTTCAGATTTTTCCGAAGTGAACCAACTGGTACAGCAACAGCTGGAGAGAATGTACGCTTTGGTAGATAAAATCCATACTGGACAGTATCGTGGTGCGACGGGTGAGGTGATTCAAGATGTGGTCAATATTGGCGTCGGGGGCTCTGATCTCGGCCCATTAATGGTGACACATGCATTGTCTGACTTTAAGGTCGCAACCACAAAGCCTTTAAATGTACATTTTGTTTCGACTATGGATGGCAGTCAACTGTCTGAGTTACTGCATCAACTCCGTCCTGAAACAACGTTATTTATTATCTCGTCAAAATCATTTGGCACCATTGATACACTTTCTAATGCGCAAACAGTGCGTCAATGGTTAGAAAAGGCATTGGGGAATAATGACAAGATTCTACAAAACCATTTTATTGGGGTCTCGACCAAGCCTGAAAAAATGATAGAGTGGGGTATTGCAGCCGATAAGCAGTTGTTGCTCTGGGATTGGGTCGGCGGTCGTTATTCGTTGTGGTCATGTATTGGTTTACCAATTGCACTGACCATTGGGGTTGAAGGATTTAAGCAACTGCTGGCAGGTGCTTATGCGATTGACCAGCATTTTCAATCAGCGCCATTTCAGCAGAATATTCCTGTTTTGATGGGGCTTTTAGGAGCGTGGAATAATAATTTTCTGGATATCCAGACTCATGCAGTTTTACCCTATGATGGCCGTCTCAAATATTTTGCAGCTTATTTGCAGCAGCTTGAAATGGAATCTAATGGTAAATCGATCCAACGCAATGGAGAAAAGGTTAGCTTAGCTACTTGCCCAATTGTATGGGGTGAAGTTGGACCCAATGCGCAGCACGCGTTCTATCAATTACTTCATCAGGGAACGCATAAAGTCAGTTGTGATTTTATCGCGCCTGTAAAGCGTTATAATTCTAATCAATTTACTTATGCTGAAAATGCGGATGCCTTGATAGAACAGCATCATTTGGCATTATCGAATTGTTTAGCCCAATCACGCCTTTTGGCTTTTGGGAACCAAGCGCTTTCTCAAGATGAGTTAAATGAATTACCAAGATATAAACAATATGAAGGTAATCAACCAAGTTCAACCATTTTGTTAAAAGAGCTTAATCCATATAGTTTAGGGATGTTGATAGCAATTTATGAGCATAAGGTGTTCGTACAATCCGTCTTATGGAATATTAATCCTTTTGATCAATGGGGGGTTGAAAAAGGTAAAGAGATTGCCAATCAACTGTTACCAATTTTGAATCGTGAACAAAATGACTTGTCTGGTTTTGATGCATCAACAAGAGGGTTGCTGAAAATCTTCTTAGGTAAAACAGGCGATTAACGGATACTTATAAGTTGGAAGGAGCCTTCTGTTAAAACCTCCTTCCATTATTACTTAAGCTTCAATCAAAGCTGTTAATTCATTTATATAATGTTGCATCGGTTGTGGATTCTTATCAGCGCGGCTTTCAATATTTAATCGAAGTAGTGGTTCTGTATTCGACGCGCGCACATTCAAACGCCATGCACCAAAATCAAGGCTGACACCATCAGTACGGTCCACTTGCGGATTTTGATCGGCATAATGATTAAAAATCTTTTGTACGGTGGCTTGTGTATCCGCCACTTTAAAATTGATTTCACCGCTACATGGGAATTTGGCAATCATGTTTTCAACTAAAGTTGAAAGCGATTGACCCGTTTCCGAAAGCAGTGCAATGGTCAGTAGCCAAGGAATCATACCGCTATCACAATAGGCAAAATCACGGAAATAGTGATGTGCACTCATTTCCCCACCGTAAACAGCATTGTGTTCGCGCATCACATCTTTAATAAAAGCATGTCCAGACTTTGATTGCACCGCGATACCCTGATATTGCTCTACGATATCAAAGGTATTCCATACTAGACGTGGGTCATGCACAATCTTCTCACCTGATTGTTTGATCAAGAATGCTTGTGCTAATAAGCCAACAATATAATAGCCTTCGATGAATTGACCTTTCTCATCAAATAAGAAGCAGCGGTCAAAGTCACCATCCCATGCAATCCCTATATTTGCATTGTGCACAAGCACAGCATCGCGGGTACTGTCACGATTTTCAATTAAGATTGGGTTCGGAATCCCATTTGGGAAATTGCCATCTGCTTCATGATGAATTTTAATAAATTCAACAGGAATATTGAGTTCTTGAAATTTCTGTTCAATCGCATCAATCACATGACCTGCTGCCCCATTGCCAGCATTTACCACCAGCTTGAGGGGTTTAATTTTTGGTGGGTCGATATATGTTAATAAGTGATCGACAAATTCAGGCAAAATATTATAGTTTTCAGTTGTACCTTTTTGCTCAACTTCGATAAAGGCACTTGATTCAGCGAGTGTTTGGATGTCCTTTAAGCCTGTATCAGCGCTGATTGGACGTGCATTTTCACGAACCAATTTCATGCCATTATAGTCCATTGGATTATGGCTCGCTGTGACTTCAATCCCACCTTGAACATCAAGATGAAAAGCGCCGAAATAGACTTCTTCAGTGCCCGTCATGCCTAAATCTAGAACATTGACACCCGCATCATTGAGACCTCGAATGGTTGCTTGTTTTAACCCGTCGCTAGTCAAACGGATATCACAACCAATCACCACTTTTTTAGGTTGGTAGATTTGTCCGTATGCACGACCAATTTTATACGCGATTTCTTCATTCAATTCTGTGCCTAATTTTCCGCGAATATCGTAGGCTTTAAAGCAAGTCAGTTGAGTCATTTTGAGAAGGGCTATTTGTAGTTTGTTAATGTTTTAAAGTATACAAAGAGATAGAGGAGTTGAACATTCATAGATACACATTTAATGAGGAATAGGTTTCTCTATGCTTGGGTTTAATGGTCAATTTTTAAGTTAGATCGTTTCGATTTTATAAAAAATAAAAAAAGGTTGTTTCACGTGAAACAACCTTTTTGATCCATAAAGCCTCCCTTTTAAAAGGGGAGATTTAGCGGGATTTTAAGCTGATTTTGCTAGAACTTCAGCCATTGCTGAAGCAACTTTATAAATATTATTCATATTTAAACCAGCAACACAGATACGACCACTACGTACAAGGTAAATTGCATATTCTTCACGTAAGGTGTCGACTTGCTCACCTGTCAAACCTGTGTAGCTGAACATACCTTTTTGGTTTACAAGGTAGCTAAAGTCACGGTCAGGAAGTGCTTTAGTCAGTTCATCTTTTAAGATGCTACGCATTTTAATAATACGCTCACGCATCTCTTTGACTTCGCCTTGCCATTGTTGATTGAGATCAGCGTCATTTAACACTTGATCAACCAACCATGCACCTGTTGTTGGTGGGCTAGAGTAGATACGACGTACCGTTGCTTTTAACTGACCAAATGTGCATTTTGCTGCTTCAGCATCATCACACACGAAAGTTAAACCACCAACACGCTCACCATAAAGAGAGAAGATTTTAGAGAACGAGTTGCTGACGATGAAGTTCAAACCAGCTTGGTCTAAAGCACGAATTGCATAGGCATCTTGTTCCATGCTATCGCCAAATCCTTGGTAAGCGATGTCGAGGAATGGAATCAAGTTACGCTCTTTTAATACCGCAATCACTTCATCCCACTGTGCTGGATTTAGATCCGCACCTGTTGGGTTGTGACAGCAAGGGTGTAACAACACGATGCTTTGCTCTGGCAATGTTTTGAGTGTCGACAACATGCCATCAAAATCAACGCCACGTGTTTCAGCATCGAAATATGGATAGTAGTTGCTCTTGATGCCAGCACCGTTGAAAATCGCAACATGGTTATCCCACGTTGGTTGGCTCACCCACACTTCTGAATTTGGGAAATAAGTTTTTAAGAAGTCTGCACCGACTTTTAATGCACCTGAACCACCAAGAGTTTGGATGGTAGCAACACGACCTTGTTGAATAGCAGGGCTGTTTGCGCCAAACAATAGAGCTTGAATTGCGTCACGGTAAGGCTTAAAGCCTTCCATTGGAAGATAAAGTTTGGTTTTATCATTTTTAGGTGCAATACGTTTTTGCGCTTCGATAATGGTATCAAGCTGAGGAACGATACTGTCTTCGTTATAGTACAAACCAATACTTAGATTAACCTTTTCAGCGCGTGGATCAGCATTAAACTGTTCCATTAAAGAGAGAATTGGGTCGCCTGCATAAGGTGGGATATGTTGAAACATTAACAATGTCCTTTTATTCAACAAGGTGCATGGATGTGTCTTGTGGAGCATGACTCCAGATGCCCAATAATGTACCAATAAAGCGCCTATGAAGCACGCTGTTATTTACATTTCTGGTGCAGTATTTACTTACAAAAATTCGTAGAAAATCGATCGATTATAAGGATTGTCTACAATCAAGCTGTCATACCATGGTCGTAGCATACGTAATATAAATAATGGGAAAAATGCCTTGAATCAATTGAAATAAAGTACTTAGATTTTAGTAAGAATATGTTTTATATATAATTATTTTATATTTTTAGTGCCTTTTTCAGAACATTCTATTGTGAGTCAAGCGAATAGTATTGACTGGATCAGTCTATTTTATTGTCGACAATCCTATTGCATTTTTTCTTCTATCTCGTTATAAAATCATCAAAACTGTAGAGATTGTCGACAATATGCAAGATACCCTTGTTCCTCAAGCCATCAGCACAAGTCAGAGTATTACCCTGACGGAACATGTATTTAAGCAAATTCAATCAGCAATCGTATTAGGACAAATTCCTGCTGGCAGCAAGATTTCAGAGCCAGAGTTGGCACGTATTTACGGGATTAGTCGTGGTCCATTGCGTGAGGCGATTCATCGTCTTGAAGGACAAAGATTGGTTGAGCGTACGGCACATGTAGGTGCACGCGTGGTGTCACTGTCACTACAACAGTTTCAAGAACTCTATCAGATTCGCGCTTCGCTTGAGGGTTTAGCCTGTAAATTAGCAGCTCAGCATATTGATAAAAAACAAATTTTAGCATTGCGTGATGTGTTGCGGATGCATGCTGAAGATGAAAATTTTAAAGCAGGTAAGGGCTATTATCTGCAAGAAGGTCAAGACGATTTCCATTACTGCATTATTAAAAGCAGTGGTAATAAAACCCTCGAAAAAATGTTATGTGATGAGCTGTATCACCTCATCCGTATGTATCGAATTCAATTTTCAAATACCCCGGATCGACCAAGCAAAGCTTGGGATGAACATATCCGTATTTTAGATGCGATTGCAGAGGGTGATGGTGAACTTGCTGAAATGCTAATGCACCGTCACATCAATGCATCCTACAAAATTGTTGAGCAAACATTGCTGCAAACCCAAGGAGAACATCAACATGGCTAAATCTGCTGGTCAGCTATTCCGCGACGCGGTCGCAAATGAAAAACCATTACAAGTGGTCGGTGCGATTAACGCCAACCATGCATTGTTAGCAAAACGTGCAGGCTATAAAGCTATTTATTTGTCAGGTGGTGGTGTTGCGGCAGGTTCGTTAGGTTTACCTGACTTGGGAATTAGCAACCTTGATGATGTATTGACCGATGTACGCCGTATTACGGATGTCTGTGATCTACCATTATTGGTTGATGTGGATACAGGTTTTGGTGCTTCAGCGTTTAATATTGCACGTACCACCAAGTCGATGATCAAGTTCGGTGCGGCAGCAATGCACATCGAAGACCAAGTTGGTGCTAAGCGTTGTGGTCACCGTCCTAACAAAGCGATTGTTACGCAACAAGAAATGGTGGATCGTATCAAAGCGGCAGTGGATGCGCGTACTGATGAAAACTTTGTGATCATGGCACGTACCGATGCTTTAGCGGTTGAAGGCCTACAAGCAGCAATTGATCGTGCAGGTGCTTACATTGAAGCAGGTGCGGATATGTTATTCCCTGAAGCGATCACTGAATTGGCAATGTACAAGCAGTTTGCTGATCTGACCAAAGTTCCAGTATTAGCGAACATTACTGAATTTGGTTCTACACCATTGTTTACGACTGAAGAATTGGCTTCTGCGGATGTGAGCATTGCGTTATATCCACTTTCAGCCTTCCGCGCGATGAACAAAGCAGCGGAAAATGTGTATGAGACTCTGCGTAAAGAAGGCACACAGAAGAACGTTGTTGACACCATGCAAACTCGTCAAGAATTGTATGAGCGCATTAACTACCATGCGTTTGAACAGTATCTTGATGCATCGTTTGAAAAAGCAAAATAAGAAATCCCCCTAAATCCCCCTTTTTCAAAGGGGGACTTCCCTCCCTTTGGAAAGGGAGGTGAGGAGCGGTTGTAGCTCCGCAAGTGGGATTTTAGAACTCATAATTCACATAGAAAGAACAGAAAAGGACAATCTTATGAGCAGTAATGAAACACCAGTCGGCTTCAAGCCAAAAAAATCAGTTGCATTAAGTGGTCAAGTTGCAGGCAATACTGCACTTTGTACCGTAGGTCGTAGTGGTAATGACTTACACTACCGTGGTTATGACATTCTTGACCTTGCAGTCGGTAGCGAATTTGAAGAAGTTGCTCACTTATTGGTACATGGCAAACTGCCAAACAAAGCTGAGTTGAAAGCCTATAAAGCAAAACTTAAAGCACTTCGAGGCTTACCAGCAGCATTGAAAACTGCACTTGAGCAGTTACCGCCATCTGCACACCCAATGGATGTAATGCGTACAGGTGTGTCAGTTTTAGGTTGTTTAACGCCTGAACATGAAGACCACAATGAAGCAGGTGCAAAAGACATCGCTGACAAATTGATGGCAAGCTTGGGTTCAATGTTGTTGTATTGGTACCACTTCAGCAATAACGGTCGTCGTATCGAAGTTGAAACGAATGACGATTCAATTGCTGCGCATTTCCTCCATTTACTTCATGGCGAAGCGCCATCTGAAGAATGGATTCAAGCCATGCATACGTCTTTGATTTTGTATGCTGAGCATGAATTCAACGCATCTACATTTACGTCACGTGTTGTTGCAGGTACAGGTTCAGACATGTACTCAGCAATCACGGGTGGTATTGGTGCGTTGCGTGGTCCAAAACATGGTGGTGCAAACGAAGTTGCATTCGTGATTCAACAACGTTATGACAACGCTGACGAAGCCGAAGCAGACATCCGTAGCCGTGTTGAGAAGAAAGAAGTGATCATCGGCTTTGGTCACCCTGTTTATACCATCTCTGATCCACGTAACGAAGTGATCAAAAAAGTTGCGTATGACCTTGCTGAAGCGCAAGAGAACAACAAGATGTACCTCATCGCTGAGCGCTTAGAAGCAGTGATGAAAGAAGTGAAGAACATGTTCCCGAACCTCGATTGGTTCAGCGCGGTGAGCTATCACTTGATGGGTGTTCCAACAGCAATGTTCACTCCATTATTCGTAATCGCTCGTACAGCAGGTTGGTCAGCACACGTGATTGAACAACGTCAAGACGGCAAGATCATTCGCCCAAGCGCGAACTACACTGGCCCTGAAAACCTAGAATTCAAACCATTGGCGGAGCGTGGTTAATGTCAAATCAATATCGTAAACCACTGGCAGGTACCCAGCTCGAATACTATGACGTGCGTCAAGCCGTTGAAGACATTCAGCCAGGCGCATATGAAACTTTGCCATACACGTCTAAAGTATTGGCAGAACAGCTTGTACGTAAAGCTGATGCAGAAAATTTAACTGATTATTTAACGCAATTGATCGAACGCCGTCAGGATTTGGATTTTCCTTGGTATCCTGCGCGCGTGGTCTGTCATGACATCTTAGGTCAAACAGCATTGGTTGACCTTGCAGGTTTACGTGATGCCATTGCTGAAAAAGGTGGTGATCCATCTAAAGTCAATCCAGTGGTGCCAACTCAGTTGATCGTTGATCACTCTTTGGCGGTGGAATTTGGTGGCTTTGATCCTGACGCGTTTGAGAAAAACCGCGCGATTGAAGATCGTCGTAACGAAGATCGTTTCCATTTTATTGAATGGACGAAAACTGCTTTTAAAAATGTTGACGTGATTCCTGCGGGCAACGGCATCATGCATCAAATCAACTTGGAGAAAATGTCTCCAGTGATTCAAAACCGTGATGGCTTAGCATTCCCTGATACCTGTGTTGGTACAGATTCTCATACACCACATACCGATGCGCTTGGCGTAATTTCAATTGGCGTGGGTGGTTTAGAAGCTGAAAATGTCATGCTTGGTCGTGCATCGTGGATGCGCCTACCAGACATTATCGGTGTTGAATTTGTCGGTCAGCGTCAAGCAGGTATTACCGCAACCGATATCGTACTCGCTTTAACTGAGTTTTTGCGTAAAGAGCGTGTTGTTGGTGCCTATTTAGAGTTCTTCGGTGAAGGTGCTGACAGCATGTCGGTGGGCGACCGTGCTACGATTTCGAACATGACACCTGAATATGGTGCAACTGCTGCGATGTTCTACATCGACCAAAACACGATTGATTATTTACGCCTGACGGGTCGTGAAGATGCGCAAGTGGCATTGGTTGAGCAATATGCAAAAGAAATCGGTCTTTGGGCATCTGATATGACCAAAGCACAGTACCCACGTGTACTTCGTTTCGATCTTTCAACAGTCACTCGTAACATTGCTGGTCCATCAAACCCACATGCACGTGTGTCTACAGCTGACTTGAAAGCGAAAGGTATTGCAGGGAATTTGGATGTTGCGAAAGCACAAGAAGCAGAAGGTTTAATTCCTGATGGTGCCGTGATTATTGCGGCAATTACCTCATGTACCAATACTTCTAACCCACGTAATACCGTGGCGGCGGGTCTATTGGCGCGTAAAGCCAATGAACTTGGTTTAGTGCGTAAACCTTGGGTGAAATCATCATTTGCACCAGGCTCTAAAGCAGCGGCTTTATACCTAGAAGAAGCAGGCGTATTGGGTGATTTAGAAAAACTTGGCTTTGGTATCGTAGCGTATGCATGTACTACATGTAACGGTATGTCAGGCGCACTTGATCCAGTGATTCAACAAGAAATCATTGACCGTGATTTGTATGCGACAGCGGTACTTTCGGGTAACCGTAACTTCGATGGTCGTATCCATCCATACGCAAAACAAGCGTTCTTGGCATCGCCTCCACTGGTAGTGGCGTATGCGATTGCAGGAACCATTCGTTTTGACATCGAAACCGATTCTCTTGGAAATGACAAAGACGGTAATCCAATTTACCTGAAAGACATTTGGCCTTCAGATGCTGAAATTGATGCTTTAGTTAAAGAATCAGTGAAGCCTGAGCAGTTCCGTAAAATCTACATTCCAATGTTTGATTTGGGTGTGAATGAAGAAGCAGCAAGCCCATTGTATGACTGGCGTCCAATGAGTACCTATATTCGTCGTCCGCCGTATTGGGAAGGCGCGTTGGCTGCACCACGGACTTTGACTAACATGCGCCCGCTTGCAATCTTAGGTGATAACATCACCACTGATCACTTGTCTCCATCGAATGCGATTGTGCTTGATAGTGCTTCAGGTGAATATTTGGCGAAAATGGGCGTGCCTGAGGAAGACTTTAACTCATACGCAACTCACCGTGGCGACCATCTCACTACGCAACGTGCAACCTTTGCCAACCCGAAATTGTTTAATGAAATGGTAGTTCGTTCTGATGGCACCATTAAGCAAGGTTCAAAAGCGCGTGTCGAGCCTGAAGGCGAAGTGATGCGTATGTGGGAAGCGATTGAAACTTACATGAACCGCAAGCAACCGTTGATCATTGTTGCAGGTGCGGATTATGGTCAGGGTTCAAGCCGTGACTGGGCAGCCAAAGGTGTTCGTCTTGCAGGTGTTGAAGCAATCGTGGCTGAAGGTTTTGAGCGTATTCACCGTACTAACTTAGTGGGTATGGGGGTGTTACCGCTTGAGTTTAAAGCAGGTGTCAACCGTAAAACCTTAAAGCTAGATGGTACTGAGCTTTATAGCGTGATTGGTAATATTGCACCGCGTTCGACTTTAACTTTAGTGATTGAGCGTGCCACAGCAGATGGTAAGGAAGAGATTCTGGAAGTGCCTGTGACCTGTCGTTTAGATACAGAAGAAGAAGTTTCTGTGTATGAAGCTGGTGGGGTATTACAGCGTTTTGCGCAAGACTTTTTAGAAGGTCAAGTGGCTTGATGTTTTGATCTGAAAGTGATTGATTCTATTTAATAAAAACCCTATCTTGATGATGGGGTTTTTTTGAGTTTTAGAAATGAGATTAATAATTTTTTTATTAGCTTTTATATTTTTTTCTCCATCAAGTTATGCAAATGAGTCAATTAAATGCTTTGAGAAAGCATGGGGGCATCCTGATGATGGGGGATTGGGTTTACATCGAGGGGGAGCTATTGAGCTGTGTCAAGATGCAACAAAAGCAAATGAAATAACAAAATGTTATCAAAAAGCATGGGGGCATCCTGAAAATGGAGGGTTAGGTTTACATCGAGCAGGAGCAATAGAACTATGTCAAAGGACAATAAATGCAGAGGATACTACTAAATGTTTTGAAAAAGCATGGAGACATCCTGCTGATGGGGGATTAGGGCTACATAGAGCAGGAGCTATAGAATTATGTAAAAAAGCAACTAAATAAAAAGTTTAACTATTGGAATGTAGCAGCAGCTTTATTTAAGGGTTTACTAGATAAGATAAATGTCTAGGGTTGAGTGAATACAAAACTATTTCCATTTTTTATATTAGTGATTATTACTAGCATTTTGGTTAAGAAAAAAGGTGAAAATAATGATACATACGCATTATGATAATTTAAAAGTTTCTCGAACAGCACCTTTAGAGGTTATTAAAGCGGCATATAAAAGCCTTGTACAAAAATATCATCCAGATTTGAATCAAGGTGATGTGGAGGCTGCTCGTATTATGAAAATTATTAATGAAGCATATGATGTATTATCTGATCCTATAAAAAAGGCTGAGCATGATCTTTGGATTCAAAGAAATGAAAATTTAGAATTAAGTAAAATAAAAAATCCAGATTTATCTAAAGAAGGTAATGATCATGTCAAAGTTGCTAGTGAAAAGAAGCCTTATAAAAAAAATATATTATCTGAAACTACAAATGACTTTTTTAATGGATTAAAAGAACTATTAAAATTATTTGGTATAGGAGCATTTTGTATAGCTGTTGCAGTAGTTATTGTTATGGTAGTATCCAAAGAGGATGATTTAGATACACAATCATCTTCACACTCTAACTCAAATCAAAGTAATTCATATAGCGATAATAATTTAGAGCTTAAAGCCCTACCAGATACAGGATATACAGATAACGCAGATCTTAAGGGTTTTTCCCCATTAACAATTAAGGTTCAAAATAGTGCCTACTATTGGGTGAAAATTGATAATGCTTATACAGGAGAGCATTTGGTAAGCTATTTTATTCGTTCGGGTGATACATTAAATGTAAAATTACCTTTAGGAAATTATACAATAAAATATGCTTACGGACAGCAATGGTATGGTGAAGAGCATTTATTTGGTGCAAGTACAGGATATGCTAAAGCTGATAAAGTATTTAAATTTCGGTCAAATGGTAATAAATATAATGGATATACAGTTGAACTTATAACACAACCGTATGGTAACTTGAGCACTTCTAATATTAATAAAAGTGATTTTTAGCATAAAATTTAATTTTATAAAAAATAAGATGTTAAATGGATATCTTATTTGTGTAATTAATAGCTAATACATAAAATATTATTAATAAGATATAAGTCTTTTAAGCGTATTAATTTGGTTCTATATTTAATATAAAAGCATTTAGATAAATTTTTAGGTATAAATGACTTGCATTTTCGACACTACCACTTGTCAGAAAGGTCAATAAATAATCAAAACTATCACGCTATAGTATATGAACCATTTCTAAAATCTATGGAGAACAAAGATGGTTACTGCTGGCGAAAAACCTGGAACTGGCTTCTATTTTTGTGTTCAATGCGGACACCGCACCTATTTAGAAATTGGTACTGATCGTTTACCTCCGTGTACCAAATGCCTTGGCAATCAATTCAACAGTAAGAATGCCTAAGCCGCAAACACCAAACAGTTACCCACTGTTTTGATGAAAGCCCTGTCACTCGATAGGGCTTTTTTGTTACTTTAAAATATGAAATAACAAGATAACTATATCCGACAAAAATAAGGAAAACTCAGATGGAAACAATATTAGGACTTTGTATCGGCGTAGGATTAAGCGCTGCCTGTGGTTTTCGTGTCTTTGTTCCTTTATTGGTGATGAGCATTGCAACTTTGTTGGGTTGGTATGAACCTGCCAAAGGTTTTGAATGGTTAGCCATTCCATCTGTATGCGCTGCACTTGGATTTGCAACTATCTGTGAAATCGCAGCTTACTATGTGCCGTGGGTCGATAATCTCTTGGATACTATTGCCACGCCTGCGGCAGTGGTTGCTGGCACACTCAGTACGATGGCAGTCAGTAGTGGAGAAATGTCACAGTTTGCGACGTGGGCAGCCGCACTGATCGTGGGTGGCGGAACAGCAGGTGTGGTACAAATGAGTACCGTAGCGGCACGTGGCGTTTCGACGGCAACCACTGGTGGACTGGGTAATTTTGTGGTGGCAACAGGTGAGTTGCTTGGCTCAATTGTATTGTCGATCTTGGCATTTGTGATGCCAGTCGTGATTACGGTATTGGTGATTATTCTCGTGATTGTAGTTGCACGTTGGGTACAGAAAAAAAGAAAAACTCCGATCAATCCGTCAGCTTACTAATCATAAAGGTACGATATGGAATTAGATATTTTAAAAAACATAATTCAAAATTCATTTAATCAAGCTGTTGAATATTGTAATACTTTTGAATTGGAAAATATTGAGTCTGAACAACGCTTCCGCCATGCCAATCGCAGTCGAATATGGATTGAAACCTTTGCGAAAGCATTACTGAAAGCCTCGCAACAAGCAGAAGTTTCAGCAGAAAATCACCAAGCGTTTTATCGTAAAAATCGAAAAGATGATCATCAAGAAGATAACAACGCTCAAATGTTTGGTTTAACTGAATTTTTATTTGACATCGTTATTGCGGAAATGACCGAGTTTGATACTGCAAGTAAGAAAAGACATCCCCACTCAAAATATGCAAAGCTTCAGGCAATTCGTAAAGCCGTATGGATTGTTGAAAGCGAATTTAAACGGAAAGATTCAAGAGCCTTGTTGCTTGATATGAATAAGTTAGTGTTAGGGCGGGCTGAACATAAGTTATTTATTATGAGTCAGGATGAAAGCGACACCCAAGATTGGGCGATAGAAACCTTGAATACGCTTTCAAAAGAAGATGATGCTAAGATTTTTCTAGCACGGATACCGCATCCTTGTGATTGGGGTAAACCGCATAAAAAGGTTGAGGTATTTGAGATTCCTTATGTCCAGAAGAAAATCTAATTCAGTAGATTGAATGCGTACAAACCATCGTCTGAATTAGATTTACTTGAATTCAATACAGTTTATAAGCTGTGCTCAAGCTTCAAGATCACCACTTCACACGTTTTAATAGAATGTCTTTATACATAATAAAATCGCAGGCGAGGCTAAACAATGGCTGCTTAAAGGTCGCAGGTTTATTATGCTCATAAAAGAAATGACCGACCCAAGCAAAGCCATATCCGACCACAGGCAAAGCCCACAGTAATTTGGTATTTCCAGTTGCAACGGATGCAGCAGCGATACCAATCACGCAGCTTGTTCCCACGAAATGCAGACGACGACAAGTCGCATTTTCATGTTGCGAAAGATAAAAAGGATAAAATTCAGCAAGGGTTTTATAACGGATCTCACTGGCTTCCATCTGCACAGTATTGTTTTTCATCAGTTCTTGAGTATTGTGAGACATACGACTATTCCTTTCGTTTAAAGTCGTCTTCATTTTGAACACTCCAACCGAAATGGTCTTGAACGAATATGCTATCTCAACACACGGAATTAGACTCGCCCACACCGCATAAAAGCTTGGTGTATGCGTGGGATGGCGTGATTGTTTATGTGACTCAAGATCATTTGAATAAGGCGCACGCACATTTTCCAGCGCTGCTACAAATCGGTTTGGGAACGGCTTTCGCATTGGCTGTTGATGATCAACCTGCCCGCTATCATGAAATTGTGGTGATGGCACCTAATATTAGCCACAGTACAGATTCACAGAACCAACCTTATATTGCAATTTTGATTGATCCTGATCATGTGCTTTACGCTTATCTGCATCCTTTATTGAATGGACAAGCATTTTGTTCCTTACCTGCTGCTCGACTTAAATCTTTTCAAAAACAGTTTCAAAAATTGATGACCGCTCAACTCTGCTTAGAACAAGTGAAGCAGTTGGTTATGGATGTGTTACTAGCACTCAATCCTCAGCCATTAGTAGTTTTACCGTGGGATCAACGAATTCAACTTGCATGTGAATACATCAAACGCTGTGTGCCTCATCAAATTCCAACCATCGCAGATGTTGCGCTACAGGTAGGACTATCGGAGTCACGTTTGATGCATCTGTTTAGTCAGCAACTCGGACTATCTATGCGGCAATATATCTTGTGGTTGCGTATCTGCTATGCCATCAAGCTGTGGATGCAGGGCAAAACTTTGATTGAGATAGCAGTGGAATCAGGCTTTTCAGATCAAGCGCATTTCACCCGAACTTTACGCCGTATGGTGGATTTTGCCCCATCGATGCTGAAAGCCAATACCGTGTTTATGAGTACTTGATGATTTAAGTGTAAAGCACTTTTTCACGTTGAAAAGAATCTATTTTTTCCTAAGCAATGCTCGAAAAATCACAATGAAGCGAGTAAATTACACACACATTTTGATAGTGCGTTGGCGTTTATGGCTTTTACTTGGATTCTATTCACGATCATGGCTGCGTTTATGCAGGCGTGGCGCAACGCATTTCAAAAACAGCTCAGTACCACAGTCGATGCTTATGGTACGACATTGGCCCGATTTATCTTTTCTCCGATTTTTGCGTTTAGTTATTTGGCATTCCTTTATCTGCATCAACCTGTCACTGCTCAAGTCCATTTTTCCAATATATTCTGGCTTTACGTGGTGATTGCAGGAATCAGCCAAATTTTGGCGACAGCGTTGATGGTGAAACTATTTCAACAAAAGAATTATGCGATTGGTATTGGACTGGCTAAAAGTGAAGCGATTTTGGCAGCCTTGATTGCAGTGGTTTTTCTACAGGAACGGTTGACCACTTGGGGCTGGGTTGGTGTATTGATTGGGGCAATCGCAGTTTTTTTATTGAGTAAAGGTCGACATAGTACGCAACTTTCCTTTAATACTTTAATCATTGGTTTAGGCAGTGGTTTATGTTTTGCCATTACTTCACTTCTGGTACGTGAAGCTAGTTTAGAGCTGAGCATGTTGCCATTTTTGCATCGTGCAGGATGGGTGTTATGCAGTTTGATTAGTTTTCAGTGCATTGCATTATTGCTGTATTTGGGAATCTTTAGTCGCAGTACGCTGTATAACATGTGGCAACGTCTTGGTCTGACCTTTCGTGTGAGTGTTTGCAGTTTTTTAGCATCTGTGGGGTGGTTCAGTGCCATGAGTATGCAAACTGTGGCGATTGTGAAAACACTGGGTCAGGTCGAAATTCTATTTAGTTTACTGATCTCTGCATTTTTCTTTAAAGAAAAGTTGGCAAAGACGGATCATTTAGGTTTATGGCTGGTAATTGTGGCAGCCATTATGGTGATCTGGGCATAAATTTAGGTTTTAAATGAAAAAATACACATCTAAATTGGAATATATTGAAATTTAAATGAGCTATTTTTTATTGAAATGGAAAATAATTCTGATTTTGACATTGGATATGCGAAATTATTTCATTAGTGGCGAAAAATACCAGTTTTTAGGAAAACAATCCCGCACTGATCTGCCTAAACTATGTCTCAAGGGTGTGAAAGGGATCGAAAAGAGTAGCATGCACCGATGCTTATAAAGCAAGTGTGTACAAACCAAAAAGGTCTCGATTCGGCTTAGGACGCTATAGATCAAAAGTCTATAGGCAAAGGTTATGGCTTACAAAGTCATAGGTGTTGAAGTAAACAACATGTTTTCCCTTGATACCCTAAAAAATTTAATATAAACAGAATATGACCAATCAGATATAAATAATAAAAACCCGATCAATGAATTTAAATATAAGTGTGAAATAGGTCTTGGAATATTTATTTTTTGAATATAAACTCCTGTTTTTATAATAAAAAACAAAATGATATAATTGAAACTAGAAAATTGATCATATTGGAAGAGGTCATAAAAATAATGAAAGAATTCGATCTTAAAATACGTTATCCGCATCAAACTAATCGAAATGAAGCTGATCATTTGGGTGCTTTTGATTTAGAAACGATCGTTGCTCGTTTCGATGAGATGGGATGGCGTCAGCAATTGGTTCGTCAGTTACAGCTAGATGGTGCAAGTACCAGCTTTATTGTACGAGATGATTACACTGAACAAACCTTACGCATCACAATAGATGCCTTTTCACAAACACAGCAGCTTGAATTTAAATTAGAAAGCGATATTCCGGTGTTTATTCCTAAAAAAGATTTATTCGGATTGGTGACACGTAAGAGCAAAGACACGATTTCTTTTAATCATTTAACGTTGAGTCGTGCGAAAGAATATTTGATTACTTTTTTAAATCGAGACATTGCAACTTTAGAGCAGCTGTATAAAGACAGTTTAAATAAAGCGATAAAAACAGCATCATAAAAATATCCGAGTTAATGTCGCAACAATAATAATCAAAACAGGCAACGGCATTAACTCTAGACATTTTCAATAGCATTTCAATAAAACGAGTTCTCTGTTCAGGATTTCATCTCAAAATTCGTTTTTGGCTGAGAACTCGCTATAATTGCCCCGCTTTATTTAGAACCTTTACTGCTCATGCCCCTAAATGACAACTTTATTTATCTGCCACCACAAGATCCACTTGAGATGATCTATGAAGATGAAGATTTAGTGGTGATTAATAAGCCAGCAGGGCTATTGTCGGTCATGGGGCGTTTGCCTGAACATCAAGATAGTGCTTATTTGCGCGTTTTAGCACAATATCCTTCCGCTAAAGTTACACATCGTTTAGATATGGCAACATCAGGATTGTTGATGTTTGCAAAGCATAGAGATGCTGAAGTTGCGATTAGCAAAATGTTCCAAGCACGAACGGTTAAAAAATATTATGTGGCGCTTGTACAAGGACAGATTCAGCAAGACGGCAGTGTGGAAGTGCCCTTGATTACCGATTGGGAAAATCGTCCTCGTCAGATGGTGCATTTTGAATTGGGAAAGCCTGCCAAAACGCTATTCCAATCGATTGAGTATGATGTGACAACAGATCAAAGCAGAGTGCGTTTAGAACCAGTGACAGGACGCTCACATCAGCTTCGTGTACATATGATGCATATTGGGCATCCCATTATGGGCGATAAACTTTATCATCCTGAACCTGCCAAATTCCATTTTCAACGTATGGCATTGCATGCCACCTATCTTGCTTTTCAACATCCATTAAAACAATCTGCAATCGAGCTTGAGTCGGTAGTTCCTTTTTAAAGTATGCTTACACGCGCATTTTCAAAGAAAAGTATAGTATGGCTAGCCAAGTTTGAAGATTTATAATAGATTATAAAATCATATAATGTTTTTGAGCCTTTGAATGAATCAAGAATTAGTAAGACATTGGCAAAATATTTACACCGCTAAACAACCCACTGAACTAAGTTGGTTTCAGGCTCAAGCAGAAACTTCGTTGCAATTAATTGAATCTGCACGTCTAACTGCTGATGCGCAGATCATTGATGTGGGTGGTGGGGCTTCTGTGTTGGTTGATCATTTGCTGACACAAGGATTTGAACACATCACCGTTTTAGATTTGGCTGAGGCTGCTCTACAGCGAAGTCAGCAACGTCTAGGCGTAAATGCAGATCAAGTAAATTGGCTTGTAGCAAATGTATTAGATGTTAACTTTAGCACAGCGCAGTTTGACTTATGGCATGATCGTGCAGTTTTCCATTTCTTAATTAAGGAGCAGGATAGACAGCAATATTTAGCACAGGTGTTACATGCGTTGAAATCAGGTGCCTATCTAGCAATCTCCACTTTTGCAGAAGATGGCGCATTAAAATGTAGTGGCTTAGATGTACAGCGCTATAGTCCGCAGCAGCTCATTGATTTTTTTGGATCAATTGAATTTGACGTGATTCATCAAGGCAAAGCACTTCATATGACCCCAGCAGGAAATCAGCAAAAATTTAGTTATGTGCTGTTGCGAAAAAAATAAGGAGTCGTATTTTGACGATCTTTTCTAGCATAGACATATTGCAATGGTCTGAGCTATCGGATTTAAACCAAAAACAATTAAAAGAATTATTACTTAACGCTGACCCAAATTGGCAATACGTTCTTAGCTATCTGCCAGATGTCAGCTTATTTATCATGTTCAATCAGCAGCAGGATGTGATTGCAGAACTTTGTTTATTGCAGTGCAATCACGATGAGTTTGAAATTAAAAATTTAAGTGTCAGGCGAGATCATCAAAGTTTGGGCTTAGCTAAATTATTAATCAGTCATGCAATTGAGTCTGTGAAAGCATCTTTAGGGAGCAAGGTCTGGGTTAAAACTGGAAATTCTAGTCTTAATCAACTAGCGCTTTATCAAAAATGTGGTTTTCGTATATCGCATATTCAACGAGATGTATTTAAATCCTATCCTGAACCGATTTATGAGCAGGGTATTCGCTGTATTGATCAGGTGGTGCTGTCAATTCAATTGGATGAGATGGATGCGAGTAGTTAAAAATTTCTATCCTTTTTTGATGATAATATAATTGTTGCGTCTAAAAACTGACATAAAAATAGGTTAATCTATAGCCAATAATGAAATCAAAACATAACAAAGGATATTGATATGACACGCGACTATGAACAATTTCCAGACAATGATAATGGTAATGTCTTGTGGCAGATGGTTGAAGATGGCAATGATCTCACTGAGCCACATGAAGTTGAATTTTCGATTGTGTTTGAAAAACAAGAGCAAGTTGAAAAATGTGCACTCCATCTATTGCACCAAGAACAAAAGATCTCACTTTATCAAGAAGAGTTACACTCAGATGGCTCAGATATGTGGGTGTTGAATATCCATATTAATATGATGCTTGAATACGATGATATTGCAGACTTAGAAGAGTGGATGACACGTATTGCACAAGAGTTTGATGGTGAATATGACGGTTGGGGTTGTATGAGCTATATCTACGATGATGAAGACGAGTAATCATACCTATTCAGCCTGCATCTGCAGGCTGAAACATTTTTAATCGTTGGTAGGATGCAATTTAATCTTATTTACTCACATCCAAATAAAGACTTTCTTTGACTTCTTCCATCACGACATAGCTATGTGAAGATGCCGAAGCAGGCAGCTTTTTAAGTAAATCACCTAATAATCGTCGATAGGCACTCATTTCTTTTAGTCTTGCTTTGACTAAATAATCAAACTCTCCTGAGATCAAATGACATTCCAAAACTTCGGGAATATCAACAAGGTCACGTGCAACTTGATCAAAAACATCACCAGATTTGGCTGAAAGTTTAATTTCTAAAAATACCAAAAGACTGCGGTCAACATGGGCAGGATTGAGCCGTGCGTAATAGCCCATGATGATCCCTTCGCGCTCTAAGCGTTTAACACGTTCTGAACACGGGGTGGTGGACAAATTGACACGTAAAGCCAGCTCACTAATCGCAATCCGACCTTCACGTTGCAGAATATCTAAAATCAGGCGATCAATACGGTCTAATTTACGCATAGATTATTCCCTTTTATTTTAATTTTTTCACGACGAAAACATGAAATTACCTAGATTATAAGCCTAAAAATAGTGAAAAAAACTATTGATGCAAAAATATACTAGTTAAATAAACTAGTGTGCGTGAGGGATTGTTATGCGCGTCATCGTCTTAGGAAGTGGTGTTATTGGTGTAGCAAGTGCTTATTACCTTGCACAGCAAGGTGCTCAAGTGACTGTGCTTGATCGTCAATCGGGTCCTGCCAAGGAAACCAGCTTTGGTAATGCAGGGCAAATTTCCCCGGGATATTCGACACCGTGGGCAGCGCCAGGAATTCCTTTTAAAGCAGTTAAATGGATGTTTCAACATCATGCACCACTAGCCATTAATATTGACGGCAGTATGTGGCAGTTACAGTGGATGGCTCAAATGCTGAAAAACTGTAATTCACAAAGCTATGCAGTGAACAAAGAGCGCATGATGCGTGTTGCGGAATATAGCCGTGACTGTCTGCGTGATCTAAGAACAAAAACCGGCATTAATTATGAAAATCGTTCTAGAGGTACGTTGCAAGTATTCCGTAATGACGCTCAGCTAGAGGCGGTGCAACGTGATATTCAAGTTCTCAAAGAATGTGGTGTGGATTTCGATTTACTTAATGCACAAGAGTTAGCACACGTAGAACCTGCTTTAGCTCATACCGATAAATTAGTGGGTGGTTTACATTTGCCAAATGATGAGACAGGTGATTGTTATTTATTCACCAATGCCTTGGCAAAACTGGCACAAGATTTGGGTGTGGAGTTTAAGTTTGATCAGAATGTTGAAAACTTAATTGTTGAAGGTGATGAAATCAAAGGCGTCATGGTCAATGGAGCAGTTTTAACAGCCGACCGTTTTGTTCTTGCTTTTGGTAGTTATTCTCGTGACTTCCTCAAACCATTAGCGCTCAATTTGCCTGTATATCCAGTGAAGGGCTATTCATTAACAATTCCAATTGTTGATCCTGCACTTGCACCACAATCCACCGTTTTAGATGAAACTTACAAAGTTGCGATTACACGTTTTGATCAACGTATTCGTGTTGGTGGTATGGCGGAATTGAGTGGTTTTAATCTGGGCTTGAATGAAGACCGTCGTGCCACTTTAGAAATGGTGACTCAAGATTTATTCCCTGGTGGTGATTTACAGCAAGCTTCGTTCTGGACGGGCTTACGTCCAATGACACCTGATAGTACCCCGATTATCGGTGCGACTCAGTATAAGAATTTATTCTTGAATACTGGACATGGCACTTTAGGTTGGACGATGGCATGTGGTTCAGGAAAATTAATTAGTGATCTGGTGATGAATCATCGCCCAGATATTAGTACGGATGGTTTGTCCATTCAGCGCTATTCACACGCAGCATAATTACAGCGTACAAGGAAGTTTATTATGCCTCGCCCAATTACTGCGGTCATCCATACTCAGGCTTTGCGTCAAAACCTCGAGATTGTGAGAGCTAGTGTTCCAGATAGTAAGGTGTTTGCTGTAGTCAAAGCCAATGCTTACGGACATGGTATTGAACGTGTTTATGAATCATTTAAAATAGCAGACGGTTTTGCTTTACTGGATATTGAAGAAGCAAAACGACTACGAGCACTCGGTTGGGCAGGACCTATTCTACTGCTCGAAGGGATTTTCGCTCCTCAAGATTTATTTGATTGTGTCCAGTATCAACTCAGTTTTACTATTCATAATGAGCAACAAGTTGAATGGGTACAGCAGCATATTTACCCCGCACAGTTTGATATTTTCTTAAAAATGAACAGTGGTATGAACCGATTAGGTTTCAAGCCACAACAATACCGCAAAGTCTGGCAGCATCTGCAACGCCTTAATCATGTTGCTAAAATCACGCATATGACGCATTTCTCTGATGCAGATGGGGAGCGTTTTGATCAAGCTGGCGTGGATTATCAACTCACAGAATTTGAAAGCACCATTCAAGATTTACCTGGGGAAAGATCGGTGAGCAATAGTGCCGCAATCCTCAGATATTCATCTCAACTACACTCCGATTATGTCCGTGGCGGCATCATGCTGTATGGAAGCTCTCCCGATTATCCTCAGCATAGTATTCAAGATTGGGGGCTTGCGCCGACCATGAGTTTGCGTAGTGAACTGATTGCAATCCAACAGTTAAATGCCAATGAAAGTGTGGGCTATGGCTCGAATTTTGTCGCTGCGCATGCGATGACGATTGGCATTGTGGCGTGTGGTTATGCAGATGGTTATCAACGTATTTCTCCTACAGGCACCCCTGTTTTAGTCAATGGAATTCGTACTCGAACTATTGGACGAGTCAGTATGGATATGTTGGCAGTTTATTTAACGCCAGTACCGAATGCTGAGATTGGCAGTGAAGTTGTACTTTGGGGAACCTCCAAAACAGGACAAATTCTATCCATTGATGATGTTGCCGCAGCCTCAGGCACAGTTGGCTATGAACTCATGTGTGGTGTAACTGCACGAGTTCCATTTATCACTCAAGACTAAGGAAGTCATCATGTCAGATTCAGATATCCAGAAAATCAATAGCACCGAGGTGATGAGTGCTGTCACCGTCTTTAATCAAGTGGTGTATTTATCAGGACAAGTCCCTAAAAACCCCGATTTAGATATTGAGGGGCAAACGAGAGATATTCTTGCGACGATTGAACAGTTACTTGCTTTAGCAAATAGTGATAAATCGCGGTTACTTTCGGTTCAACTTTTTCTCAAAGACCTTGCTGATTTTCCAAAGGTGAATGCGATTTATGTGGATTGGTTAAAAGACAGTGTTGCACCATCGCGTGCCACCATTCAAGCCGATTTGGTCAATCCAAAATGGCTGATTGAAATTGCAGTTATTGCAGCACAAAAATAAAGCGATCAGCTTTATTTTTGTTTAAATAGGCTTAAAAACAAGAAAATTCACGTATTTGTAATCGCCAAAATGGGTTCAGATACGTATTTTCGAGTAATCAAAATAGATCCGTTATTTAAAAAGACAGCTGGCTAAGCTCATAAATTATCGGCGGATTTATTTTAGGAAATAGTAAAAAGGAACTTTTATTATGACGGTGATTCAAAATCAGTCAGAGGACGAACAAGCGCCTCAAGACTTACAACGGAAACTTTCCAATCGCCATTTGCAATTGATTGCGATCGGTGGTGCGATTGGTACAGGACTCTTTATGGGTTCAGGTAAAACGATCTCCCTTGCAGGCCCATCTATTCTTTTCATTTATATGATTATTGGTGGGATGTTCTTTTTCCTGATGCGTGCATTAGGAGAGTTATTACTTGCAAACTTACAGTACAAATCTTTTGTAGATATGGCACATGATCTGATTGGTCCATGGGCCGGTTATTATTTGGGTTGGACTTATTGGCTAGGTTGGGTTTTGGTCGGTATCGCTGACTTAGCGGCTGTGATTAATTATCTTGGCTTTTGGTTGCCTGACGGCACAACCTTTACACCAATTGGCCAAGCGATGATTAGTGCGGGCTGTGTCTTATTTGTCTTAGCGTTGAATTTGCTTACAGTCAAATTGTTTGGTGAAGTCGAATTTTGGTTTGCTTTAATCAAAATTTTGGCAATTATGGGATTAATCGCCGTTGGCGGTTATATGATTTTCAGCCACTTTGTTGCGCCACATGGCACCGTTGCTTCATTTAGTAATATTTGGTCGCACGGTGGGATGTTCCCCAAAGGTTTAGATGGCTTCTTAGCAGGATTCCAAATCGCAGTTTTTGCTTTTGTTGGAGTGGAGTTAATTGGAACAACAGCCGCTGAAACCAAAGATCCTCACAAGAACTTACCCAAGGCGATTAATGCGATTCCGATTCGTATTATTTTGTTCTATGTCTTGGCTTTACTCGTGGTGATGTCTGTGACGCCTTGGGATCATATTCGTGCGGATAAAAGTCCTTTTGTTGAATTATTCTTAAATGCAGGGATTGTGACTTCTGCGATTATCATGAATCTTGTGGTGTTATCTTCGGTGATGTCATCCATGAATAGTGGTGTTTTCTCAACGAGTCGGATGTTATTTGGTTTATCGAAAGATGGTCAGGCGCCTAATGCTTTTGGTCGGTTATCAAAGAGTGCTGTTCCAGCCAATGGTTTAGTCTTCTCTTGTGTATTCATCATGGGGGGCGCTGTACTACAATACTTCGTGCCAAACACGATTGAAGCATTTACCTTAGCAAGCTCTTTATGCGTGATTCTATTTATCAGCGTTTGGAGTCTGATTATGGTGTGTTATATCCGCTACCGTAAGTTACGTCCTGAATTACATGCCCAATCAACATTCAAAATGCCGGGTGGGGTGTTCATGTCTTATGTCGTGATCGCGTTCTTGATGTTTACTTTAGTGATTTTAGCGCTTGAGCCCGATACCTTGAAAGCCTTATACATTAGTCCGTTATGGATTTTAATTTTAAGCGTGACCTATCGTGTGCTGTATAAACCGAGAATGCGCCGATTAGATGAAAAGTCAGTCGTTTAGTCAGATGATAGATTGACCGAACTAAAGCACGGGTGTCTCTATCTAATGAGGCACCTTTTTTATTGATGAGGTGATGTATCAATGAAATCTCGGCAAGAAAAAAGCCCTAATCTTTCGACTAGGGCTTTTTAAATTTGGAGCGGGAAACGAGACTCGAACTCGCGACCCCAACCTTGGCAAGGTTATGCTCTACCAACTGAGCTATTCCCGCATATTGAGCAGTTTTTACTAAAACTTACACTTAAAAAACCAAACTGGAGCGGGAAACGAGACTCGAACTCGCGACCCCAACCTTGGCAAGGTTATGCTCTACCAACTGAGCTATTCCCGCGTGCCGCTTATAATACATTAAGCAAAACAAGGGTCAACAACTTTATGCAAATAAATTAATTAATTGCATAAAATTAAAGCATTTCTGCGATTAAAAAAGTTAAAAGGCAAAATTTTGTACAAAATTTTCTCTTCATCTAGGGTCATGTATACTAAGACACTATCACAATCTGAATTTATAGAGTGGCTGATGAAATTAGAGCAACAGTTGATTGAGCGTTTGCAAACCTTAACACCGACCCATTTGGAGGTGCTGAATGAGTCGGCTGGACATGGAGGCTATTTCCCAGGAAAAGAATCGCATTTTAAAGTGATTGTGGTGAGTGAGGAGTTTCAGGGTTTACGTTTAGTACAGCGTCATCAAAAAATCTATGCTGTGGCTGCTGAACTAATGAGTCCTGGTAAAATTCATGCTTTAGCAATTCATGCTTATGTTCCTAGTGAATGGCAAGGTCAAACGTCAGCCAGCCCTGAATGTGCGCACGCACCTAAAAGTTAAGGATTGATCATGGACGCACATTTACTCACCAAAATTATTCATATGTCCGCTGTGAGTTTGCTGATTATTGCTTTTGTTTTTCGTGCAGCAACTTTATTTGTTGGTGTTCAGGATCAGCAGCCAAATCCAAAGGGATTTAAAGCACTCGTTGGCTTACAACATTTATCACTGACGCTGATTATTGTGACAGGTGCTATTTTAGTGGTGATGAAAAACTTTGAGGTCGCGCCTTGGTTTTATGCCAAAGTGATTCTCTTTTTTGTACTTTGGTCATCTTTAATCAAAATTTATAAAAAAGATAACAGCGTGTTGTTACAACAGCGCCGTGCAGGTTTGTTGGTCGGTACAGTGGCATTGGTTGGTATTATTGGCTTAGTCATCATTAAACCTGTTTTTGCGTGATTGTTTGACATTGTTTTAGTAATTGTTTTTGCACTAGGTTAAACTGCGTGCAGTTTACAAAAATCTTGTAGAGGGAAATCATGTTAACTCGTGTGGTATTTAACCAAAAAGGTGGTGTAGGGAAATCAAGTATTACAGTCAACTTAGCTGCAATTAGTGCTAAGCAAGGTTTAAGAACTTTGGTGATTGATCTTGATCCACAAGCAAATTCAAGCCAGTACCTTTTAGGTGAAGATGCAACATATTCTGCTGACAAAGCAGCATTAGAGCCAAACATTGAAAATTTCTTTGAAGATATTTTGGGAAGCACGCAGCAAAAGGGCCTGATTGGTAACGCAATTGGTTCCATTTTGAAAGCACCACGTGGTAAGGGTTTAGAAAGTTACGTTCATCGCTCATCTTTTGAAAACTTAGATGTGATTCCTGCAAGCCCAAGTCTTGGTGCTTTGGAGCATGCATTAGAAAGTAAGCACAAAATTTATAAGTTACGCGACTCGATTCAGTCCCTGAGTGCGCGTTATGACCGTATTTTTATTGATACTCCTCCAGCTTTTAACTTTTTTACATTATCAGCATTAATTTCAGCAGACCGAGTATTGATTCCTTTCGATTGTGATGTCTTCTCGAAACGCGCGTTACAAACTTTGATTGAAAATGTACTCGAAACCCAAGATGATCATAATGATCGCTTGGAGATCGAAGGAATCGTCGTAAATCAATTCCAGTCTCAAGCAAAGTTACCGCGTGAAGTGGTTCAGCAATTAAAAGATGAAGGTTTGCCTGTTTTAGAAAGCATGTTACCGCCATCCGTGTTGATGAAAGAATCACATCAAAAGAATTTACCCTTGATTCACTTGGCATCTGAACATAAGTTGACATTAGCTTACGTCACTTTATTCGGTGAGATTGAATCAAAAAAATAAGAGAATCTTATGAAACGCTTATATTGGATGCCTGTGTTAGCACTCAGTATGTTATTAGGTGCTTGCGCATCAACGGTTAAGCCGTCTTATGTTTCACCAACTCAGTACCAAGCTTTAAACTGCCAACAGTTGCAAGCTGAATATAATCGTATTCAACAATACATCGATAATGGTGTGCAGACACCTAAGCGTACTGGGGTTGGTGTCGGTGTTGGACTTGGTGGTGGTTGGGCAAGAGGCGGTGGTTGGGGGATTTCGCCAACAATCTCATTAAATATGGGGCAGTCGATGAATACCAAGAACACCGAGCTCGCTAACTTATTAGGTCAGCAGGATGCAATTGTGCAAGCCGCACAGTTCAAAGGTTGTGCAATTGTGGTCAAGCCACGTTCAAAATCATAAGTTGAAATTTATTTATCACTGTAATTTATTACAGTGATAAACAACTAAATTTTAGCAAAATGTTTCAAGATAAAAATATATAAAACAATATTTTAGTAATATTTATATTCATTTCTTTAATTTTTATAGCCTAATTTTCTCCCCTAAATTTGTTTTTTTGCTTCAAATTCGTTTAAGGTGGCGAGCATATTTTGTCATCTGGTCTGTCTATGATTGAGAGTTGGTTTTTTGTTTTGGCGATGTTGGCGGTGTTATTAATACCCGGTCCAACCAATGCATTGCTCGCCAGTGCAACTCATCAACAAGGGGCTTTTAAGACGATAATCTTCATTCCAATTGAATGGTTGGGATATGTATATGGCATAAGTTTGTGGGCATTATTTATTCATCTCTTTGAGCCGATTTGGCCAGCTTTAGATGTGATTTTACATACGGTGAGTTTAGTATTGGTACTTTGGATGGCATTTCATCTTTGGAAAAGTGCGCATTTGCAAAAATATGATCAACGCCATCAGAAGATACGTAAGACAAAATTATTTAGCGCCACCTTAAAAAACCCAAAAACAGTGCTTTTAGCAGCAGGTATTTTTCCTGTTGAAACATGGGATTCGATTGAAAATGCAGTGCTAGTTTTTGCGATTTTTAGTGTGATTTTAATCCCTGTAAGTATTTTTTGGATGTACTTCGGACGAGCACTTCTGGTTGGGAGTTTTAATGGAATTACAGCCGACCATTTATATAAAGGGTCGGCAATGTTATTACTGATTTGTATGTTGCCAATGATTTTTCGATTATTTTAATTTATTGAGCTTTACGCTCATTGAGTTTTTGCCGAACAAAACCGATAACGCCCGGCAAGATACTAATGATAATAATGCCAAAAATTAAATAGGTGAAGTTATCTTTAACGATTGGCATATTACCAAAGATATAACCTAACGTAATAAATGATGCGATCCAACAAAAAGCACCAATTACGTTATAGGTGAGAAAAAATTTATAATTCATACTGCCTGCACCTGCGACAAATGGTGCAAAGGTACGTGCAAACGGAACAAAGCGGGCAAAAATAATAGTTTTACCGCCATGACGTTGGAAGAACTGCTGTGTTTTAAGTAAATGTTGTTGATTGATGAATCGTGAATTCATTTCGAATACACGCGGGCCGATATAACGCCCAATATGGTAATTTACGGTATCACCTAATACTGCGGCAATAAATAATAAAATACCGAGCACCCACGGATCCATCGCACCAGTTGATGCTGCTAGTGCACCCGCAGCAAATAATAAGCTATCTCCAGGTAAAAAAGGCATCACTACGAGGCCTGTTTCAACAAAGATAATTAAAAATAAAATGGCATAAATCCATACGCCATAATTCGTAATGAATTCTAAAAGGTGTTCATCAACGTGCAGAATAAAATCAATAAGTTCCATGAAGCTGTTAACAGTATGAATTTGAGCTAAATCCTAGCAGTGCAACTATAGAATGTCAGTATAAAAACCAATTTAATTGGTAACATTCATTGATCAGCGACATGATTAATTTTGATCTGGAATAATGATATTTGTTGCAAATATAGAACGATGCATTAACTAATATAATGTTTATTGCAAAATAAAACACACATAAACTGTTTCTATATTAAAAAACAATCAGTGTGGAATCAATTATGTTTAATCCAAATGTTATCGTAAAAAATATCGTAACGCAGTCAGGTGTAGAAAATATCGTTACGCTTGTTGCTCGGATCCTAATGGCCTATATTTTTATCATTGCAGGATGGGGCAAGCTCAGTGCTTATGGCGCTACAGCGGGTTATATGGAATCGATGGGTGTACCTGCCGCATTGTTACCAGTAACTATCTTGGTTGAGTTTGGTGGTGGACTTGCGCTGTTATTTGGTTTTCAAGCCCGTTTAGCTGCATTTGGTTTAGGTATCTTTAGCATCATTACCGCATTCATTTTCCATGGCGCAGATGATCAGATGCAACAAATCAACTTTATGAAAAACTTAGCTATGTCTGGTGGTTTATTTTATTTAATGTTGCATGGTGCTGGTCGTTTGAGCTTAGATCATGTGATTGAGAAATAATGAGCCATTTAAAACAATCCCCATGTCAATGAGTGGGGATCGGTTTTTATACACATAAAGTTAATGCTTAATTACAAACAGAAGCTGTAACAAGGGCTTATCTCTGTTTAGATAATAATAAAGAGAAGAGCTGGAGGAAGTATTCAATGAAACAAATCTTGGTGCCTTGTGGAATAGCGATTTTAATTGGCTTATCAACATCAACTTGGGCAGGTAAAGATGATCATGTGCTTGTGCAAGAAGCAGCAAAAAATGTGGTAACGGTGAATCAGATTGCTCAACTGGCTGATGAAACGGGTGTTACTTTAACAGGCCAAATTACGAAACATTTGCGAAGTGATCATTACGAATTTAAAGATCAGAGTGGCACGATTGGCATTGAAGTTGATGATGATATTTGGCGTAAAGCAGGCTTGAAAGTGGGTGATCATGTTCAGCTAGTGGGAGAGGTGGATACCCACCGCTATAAACCCACTGACATTGAAGTGATTAAAATAGAAAAGCACTCACATTAAGAAGCATAAAAAAAGGAAGCCTTAGCTTCCTTTTTTTATGATATTTTTTAAAGCATAAAGTGGATCTGCATTTCCCCTACAAGGAAACCTAATACAGCACCAACAATAATTAATGACCATTCATCTTCTTTAAATGCAGGGCGGAGCATACCTTCAAATTCTTCAGGGCTTAACTGCTGCATTCTTTCGACCAAAGTATTGCGGACATTCATCGCATCTTCAGCATAAGACTCTACATAACGCATTGTTTCAGGGAGCTGTTGTAAAATGCGTTCCGCAACTTCAGCTTTTAAATTCTGATATTTTTCACCACCGATCGCATAAACAACCAATGGACGAACAATACCTGCTTGTAGATCAATTTCTTGTTTCACATGGCGACTGACGAGTTCGATCACTTTATCTGAATTGGTTCCAGAAAAAAGCTCTTCCATCATATTACGGGATGTGAGTAATTGTTTAGAAATGAGCGCTGCATAGTCTGCTGCGACTTCATTTTGACGCTTGATGAACAAACCTTGCCATGTGTAGCCCAAAATCTTCTTTGGGTACAATGGTCTAAACATCATTTGTAAAGCCATCCAGTCACTGAAAAAGCCGACAAAGCCACCAAACATTGGCAGCATCCAAGGATATTTTCCTTGAGTGACCACCCAACACAACATTTGCACTACACCAATAGCGAAACCAAAAATAAAGCCGACATTACTAAAGAATTTAAATTCTTGTTTGCCGACTTTTTTGAAAATTTCGTTGAGAAGACGCTTATCTTTGAGGAGATTGCTAATCACCATGTGTTTGATGTCAAAGTATTTGATCACATCTTTTTGCACTTCGCCCATGATATGTTCAACAATCTCAGGGGCTTTGGCTTGAACTCGCTTAATTAATTTCTTTCGTGCGAACTCAGGCATACCTTCCCATAAACCCGGTTGATATTGTTGTGCAACTTCACGGGTAATGTCTTCGGCAGCAGCCATTAGTGGTTTTTCAATTTCTTGAGCAATCCTTTTCGGATCCAGTCTGGCAAAAATTTCTTGGGGCTGAATTAACTTTGAGGTCATCAACTCAACGGCTATGGTCGCCATTTTTTCAGCTTTTCGCGGGACGATGCCTTGCCATCCGATTGGAAGACCAAATAACCTTAGTCCCTTAAATTCAAGTGGTGCAAACATCATTTGAATGGCAATAACTTTCGTTACATAGCCAATAAAGCCACTAATAAATGGGATCGAAATATATAACCAGAAATTCTGTTGAAAATCCGCAATCATTTCTTGAAACATTATTTTATTGGTCCTTCAAGTCCTAATTGTTGCTCGTGATAGGGCAAGCCATAGATGATAGTGAAATATTTTAGAATATTGACTGAGCCAATATCTTTTAGGCTTTTAGTTACCTTTTTATTTTTCCTCTTTCCAAGGATAGTGCAGTCGCACAAAAAGGAAACGATGATGCCGACAGCATACCTTTCCGTGGTAATGCCTATTTTCGACTCATCATCTTAGCACCAATTTTTGCTTTTTGTTGATCGGAATCAGCAAGAATTGTTGATTTAATTCTCTTTTCCAACACGTGCTTGGGGAATTTTAGTTTAAATATCAGTCGCAATTGATCATACATGCTAAAAAATAAGATAGATGATGAATTGCGATGCGCCAAAGCGTGAAAAATGTTAGAATATGGCGCTTAATTCATTTGCCTTTAATGTTTAGCCATGACGACCAATACTCAAATTACTGAAGATCGTATCCTTATTTTGGATTTCGGCTCTCAATATAGCCAGCTGATTGCACGTCGCGTACGTGAAGCGGGTGTTTATTCTGAAATGTATGCTTTCGATATGTCTGAAGAAGACATTCGTGCGTTTAATCCGAACGGGATTATTTTGTCAGGTGGCCCTGAGAGCGTACATGAAGAAGGTAGTCCACGTGCGCCACAAGTTGTATTTGAACTTGGTGTGCCAGTATTGGGTATTTGCTATGGCTTACAAACCATGTCTGAACAGCTTGGTGGTAAAGTAGAGCCAGGTACAGTTCACGAATTTGGTTATGCCGCTGTTGATGTGTTGGTACGCGATCAATTGTTGGGTGATCTCAATGATGGTGATGACAAGCTTAATGTTTGGATGAGTCATGGCGATAAAGTCAGTGTGATTCCAGAAGGTTTCTCTGTTACTGCAAGTACACCAAGCTGTCCATTTGCAGCGGTAAGTGATGAAACACGCCGTTTCTATGGTGTTCAATTCCATCCTGAAGTGACACATACAGCGAAAGGTGCTGAGTTATTATCTAACTTTGTTCACAATATTTGTGGATGTCGTAATCTTTGGAATTCTGAAAACATCATCGACTTACGTGTTGAACAATTACGTGAGCAAATTGGCGATCAAAAAGTTCTGTTAGGTCTTTCTGGTGGTGTTGATTCTTCTGTTGTTGCTGCACTTTTACACCGTGCGATTGGCGATCAGTTGACTTGCGTATTTGTAGACAATGGTTTGCTTCGTTTAAACGAAGGTGAACAAGTGATGGACATGTTTGCGAAAAACATGGGTATCCGTGTGATTCGTGCTGATGCTGAACAGCGCTTCTTAACTGCGTTAGCGGGTGAAGTTGATCCTGAGAAAAAACGTAAAATTATTGGTCGTGAATTCATCGAAGTGTTTGCTGAAGAAGCACGTAAACTTGATGGCGTAAACTTCCTTGCACAAGGTACGATTTACCCAGATGTGATTGAATCTGCTGCAACCAAAAATGGTAAAGCACATGTGATTAAATCTCACCACAATGTGGGCGGTTTACCTGATGACTTAGCTTTTGAATTGGTTGAGCCGATTCGCGATTTGTTTAAAGATGAAGTACGTCGTTTAGGTACAACTTTAGGTTTACCACATGAAATGCTTTATCGCCACCCATTCCCAGGCCCAGGTTTAGGCGTGCGTATCTTGGGTGAAGTGAAAAAAGAATATGCGGATATTCTTCGTCTTGCGGATGACATCTTTATGCAAGAGCTTCGTGCAAGTGGTTGGTACGACAAAACTGCGCAAGCATTTGCAGTATTCCAGCCTGTAAAATCAGTGGGTGTTGTCGGTGATGGTCGTCGTTATGCATGGGTGATTGCGCTTCGTGCAGTTGAAACAGTTGACTTTATGACAGCTCGTTTTGCGCATTTACCGTATGAGTTGGTTGATAAAATCTCAACCCGTATCATGAATGAAATCAAAGATGTTTCACGTGTAGTCTACGACGTGTCATCTAAGCCACCAGCAACGATTGAGTGGGAGTAAAACTGGGGCTTCATGAAGCAGCGCTTCATGCCAGTTTTACGCCAAGAGCTGTGCTCGCGGCAGAGGGATTTCAGAATATATGTAATATATTTGCGGTATTTGAAAAACCTCTAAAATAGATCAAGAAAGCCGACTTGAAAAAGTCGGCTTTTCTATTTTATTTAAGTATTTGATTTATACTGAGTAATAACAAACTTATTTTAAATGGGTAGTATTGTAAAAATTTTAATAGAAATGGCAGATAGTTTTTGCTTACTAGCATTATCGCAGATAAGAAATATGCTTTAATTTCAATATTTTTCTAAGAAATTAATTATAATATAGTGGGATACTAAAAATTTATATTATTAAAGGTAGTTATATGGTTGCCCCTCTTAGAAAAAAGAATACGATTGAGCAGACAGGATTTAAATTAACTGAGAATGGTATAAATTACCGTAAAAATTTTTATGACTTTAATGAAGTTATAGAGGTTGCAATGCTAAGTAGTGTTTTGGAGCACAAAATTATTATGGTTGGTTCAGAATACGATTATTCTATTTCAATCGTCATAACATTAAAATCTGGAGAAAAACTTCAAGTAACGGAACAATCTACTTGGTTTTCTGATAGTAGAACATCTATTGTTCAATCTATTTCTAGTTCATTTTCTATTATTTCTAAAAAAACGTGGAATGCTCGAATTCAAAAATATATGAAACAAGTAAATGATAAGGGTTTTTTTGAATACAATGAGTGGTGCTTCTACCCAAGCCAAAAAAATATTAAGAACATTAAAACAAATAAAGTTTATGAGTTAGGATCTGTAAATCTTTTAAGGCATTCAAGATGTATTCTTGTTAAAGAAAAAAATATAAGTTTTATATCAAAGTTAATTCAATTCTTTATTAGAAAAGATCCGTTAATTATTACGATCACAGATACTGATGTTTTTTTTAAATTACTGCATCATTACTTTAATTTAAATTGGCAGCGTTAATTAAAATTACTAGACTTACCTGATGCTTTTTATTATCAAAGAGAGCGCCTATGCGCTCTTTTTTATTACTTAACTTTATAAAATTTCTCTATAAAAAATTAATAAATCATTAAATATCAAAATTATAAAATTTAAAGATATATCTTAACTTGCTATAAGATTAATTAAGATATATCTTATTAATCGTAAGTTAATCAGTATGAGAAAAATAAAGATGAGACATCAATCAGATCATCGTGAAAATGAACATGATAAACATCATCGAGAGCATCACCGTTCAGGTCGCCGCGGTCGCTTATTTGAATCAGGGCGAATGAAATTGTTAGTGCTGCATTTGATTCAGCAAAATCCCAAACATGGTTATGAAATTATTAAAGAAATTAGTGATCTTGTTGGTGATGGCTATACACCAAGTGCAGGGACAATTTACCCAACTCTCACCAGTTTAGAAGAAATGAACTGTATTTCTTTGCTCGATGCCGAGCGTAAACAATACCAAGTCACTGAATATGGCGAAACGTATCTGAAAGATCAGCAGGAAATGTTGGCAGCTTTGTTAGAAAAACTACGCATTAGACGTGAAATCCATAACAACGATCAACTGATAGAGATCCATCGAGCAATGGAAAATCTAAAAACAGCATTACGATTAAAACTCAATATTGCTGATCTACAGCAAGAACAAATTTATCAAATTGCTGAAAAGATTGATCAAGCCGCCATTGCGATTGGACGTTTATAAGTTGGGAGCAAAAGATGTTAGTGCTACAACAGAAAATTAAACAGGTTGGACTGAGAGTAACGCATCCGCGTATGGCGGTTTTGTCATTATTGGCGCAGCAGTCAGAAGATCTTACTGTGAAGCAAATTTACCAAAATTTGAATCTGCAAAAACAGCAGCTAAATTTGGCAACCGTCTATCGTGTGGTGAGTGATCTCGTTTTGGCGGGGGTGTTGGTGAGTTATCAATTCCATCGTGCTGAAACGAAATTTAGTCTTCCACGAGTTCCTAAAAATCAATTACTACAAATTCGCTGTGCCGATTTAACCACAGCAAAACAAGCACGATTTTTACAGTCCTTAGAAGCCCTATTTACCCAATTTCAAATTGATTTGATGCAGATCGAAATCAAAGAAAATCCTTAATTAAAAATTGATTGGAGCAAATGATGAAACAACATCAATACCATGTCACCGTACAACATTTAAAAGATGCGAAAGGACAAGCGTCAACTTATACCGAACGTTTAGAGTTTTATACTGGAAATCATGATGATATTTTTCAGATCGTCGAACGTTTAAATAGTGCTGAATTTTTTGATGATCAAACTACGAAAGCTTTTGCGGTGGGTTTAAAACTTTTCAGCGAAGTGATGCTGGAAAATAAAGATCATCCACTATTCGAAGAATTCTTGCCGCAGTTCGGTCAATTTATGAAGAATCTAAAGCAACATGTAAAGAAACAGGCTGAATGAGTATGGGGGCAAATGGCATGCAACAAACAAAGAAGATTTTCTTTACTAAATTACCTGCAAAATATGCTGCTTGGATTATGCCCTTATTATTATCAGGGCTGATGAGCGCAACATTATCATTGGTGAACTTACTAATGAATGTTGGGCTAATAGATGGATTCGCAACGAAGTGGCTGTCAACATGGCTGTTTTCATGGTTGATTGCCTATCCTGTCGTTCTCATGTTTTTGCCTGTTGTTCGACGCTTAACAAGCCTTATTGTGGAAATGTCACCATATTGATTTATCAGGCTGTTGAATAACAATACAGATTGTCTCATGTATAGCACTCTGCGTATTACCAAAAGACTATATTGAATATTGTTGATATTGTTAAGATCAATAAAACAACTCATTGCAATAGCATAGGTAAAAGAGAGTAATATCATGAGTAATAATAACGATTACGATATTTCTGATTCAAAAGATTGTGAAACTTATATCAATCAATTTATTCAAGAATTCACTATTCGCTCAGCAGAGATTGGCAAGGGTACAATCATTAAACGTGCCTTACCTAGCCGCCAAAAACGTTTGGTGGGGGCATGGTGTTTTCTGGATCATGCAGGGCCAGTGAGTTTTCCTGTTGGAGATGGTTTGGATGTAGGGCCGCATCCACATATTGGTTTGCAGACTTTTACATGGATGATTGAAGGCACCATGATGCACACCGATAGTCTTGGTTCAAAACAACTGATTCGTCCTAAGCAAGTGAACTTGATGACTGCAGGGCGAGGAATTTCACATACCGAAGTTGCGCCAGATAGTGAAACGAAAATGCATGCGGCGCAGCTCTGGATTGCTTTGCCAGATGACAAGCTCAACATAGATCCTAAATTTGAGCACTATCCAGAATTGCCTGTGGTGAGTAAGGATCAGGTTGAGTTTACCGTGTTGGTCGGTGATTTCTTGGAAACAACCTCACCAGTTCAAGTACATACGCCTTTGGTCGGTGTAGACCTCACTGCGCAAGCCAATACGAAAACCCGTATTCCGCTGAATCCAAAATTTGAATATGCTTTTATGGCATTAGAGGGTGTTGCTCGTGTTAATGGACATGAGTTAAATGCTGATAATATGGTGATCTTGGAAACAGGCTTGACTGAAATCGAAGTTGAGCTGACAGAAGGTCATCGTGTGTTACTCATCGGTGGCGAACCGTTTGAATCACCAATTTTGCTGTGGTGGAATTTTGTTGGGCGTACGATGCAAGATTTGCAACAAGCACGAGAAGACTGGATCAATCATGATGCCCGTTTTGGTGAAATTCCTGATTATCAAGGTAAGCGTCTCGAAGCACCCGTACTGCCTGAGCAAATGAGGGCATCGAAATGAGTATTATCGCAAGTGCAAAAGTTCTAACTTTAGCTGAACCGTGGAAAGGGGAAGTAACGAGTGGAACACACCAATTTCTAACCGATAAACCCGAATCTTTTGGTGGACATGATACGGGACCTGCACCTTATGATTTTCTTACTGCAAGTTTGGCATCATGTACGATGATCACCTTGCGTATGTATGCACAGCATAAAGAAATTGATTTGGGTGAATTTACGGTTGAGGTGGACTTTCACACCTATCGTGAACAACAGGAACGAATCGAACGTCGAGTAATATTTAAACAACCTATTTCACAAGACTTACAAGAAAAACTTCTCAATGTATGTAGCAAAACACCAGTTACTAAAACTTTGTTACGCAGTTTAGACATAGAGACCGTGATTCTTTAAGACTAAAGTGCTATTGTGCTTGGGCAAAACATAATTCTAAGTGCAACTGTCAGAGGGATTCATATCGCAGTTGCACAGCAAAAAAGCAGGCACAAAAATGATTACCTTACATTACCTACAATGTTCACGTTCGTTCCGTATATTGTGGGCATTAGAAGAACTTGGTATGGATTATCAAGTTGAGTATTATCAAAGATTGTCTAGTTACGCAGCCCCTGAGAGTCTTAAACAAATTCATCCTTTAGGAAAAGCACCAATTTTGGTTGATGATGAAGAGGTTATTGTAGAATCTGCTGTTATTTTGGATTATTTGCAACAGCAGTATGATGGGCAGCAAAAATTTAAACCACAACAAGCAAAAGACCAGCGGCAATATTCCTATTGGATGCACTATGCTGAGGGTTCTTTAATGCCTTTATTAGTCATGACTTTGGTGATGAATAATGTCAGCAAGCATGTTCCTTGGGTAATTCGACCTATCGCTGAAAAAGTAACGGATGGTGTAAAAGCTGGGTTTGTTCGTCCTCGCATCAAAGAACACATGCTATATCTTGAACAATATTTAGGTGAGCATGATTATTTTGCTGGAGATTTTTCTTTTGCAGATATTCAGATGGCTTTTCCATTGATTGCAATTCAAAAGCGTTTACATGGAAAATATCCCAATATTCAGGCTTTTGTACAACGTGTGCAACAACGTTCAGCATTTCAACGCGCTGAGCAAAAAAGTTTACATTCTCAGTGTGCGTAGCATGCAAGGAAATAAAAAAGGGGAACCAATCGTTCCCCTTTTTTATTCGATATGGTTTAGCGCTTGATGACAATTGAATCAATACCACTATGTTGTAGCGTTTGCTGAGCAGCAAGAGCGGCATCTTGACTATCATAAGGACCAGAAAACACACGATACCATGTTTGACCATTTTCAACAGTTTTCACGACATCAGCAGATAAGCCATTCAAAATAATTTCTGCACGACGTGCATCAGCACTGTCAGGATCAGGATAGCTACGTACTTGTAAAATATAGCTTGCTTGAGCTGGTGCTGCTGGCTCATTCGAAGTAATAGCTGTTGGATCTTCTGTCGTAGTTTCAGGTTTTGGTGATTCAATAATCACGACATTACCTTGTTGTTTGGTTTCAGGTACAGCTTGTTCAGGGATTGGAGTAACTTGTTGTTGTGGCAACAAATCGTAGAAACGATAATCTTTGTTGGTATCTTCTTCTTGATAATGATCGGATGTTACCTGATTTTTTGCTGGAACAGGTTGCCATGGTTGCCATAGCATGAGCATGACACCAACACATAGAATCGCAAGAATCGCGACAAGCATTCCCAACCACTTTGGAATAAGTGGTTTTTTCGGCTTGTTTGGTCGTTCAGATACACCACGTTGCGTTTTTCCAAACACCTGAAATTCCTCTTGATCCTATTAGATTATTTGTAACTTGAATCTGGTTAAAAACAAAGCATTATGTTTGAAAATAATGCTTTGTTTAAGATATTGCCGACCAATGATAGGCTAAGTTTAAAAGTAGATCTGTATAACGTTGTTAACAACAATATTTCAGATTCAAACTTTTTATTGCAACTGTGTGTATTGATTACATCGCTTCAGGAGCAGATACACCAAGTAACTCTAAGCCATTACGTAAAACTTGCTGTACATTAATTGAAAGCAATAAACGCGCTTGTGATAAAGGAATATTTGTTTCATCAACAAATTTAACGCCATCTTGTGCATACCATCCATGAAATAGCGCAGCTAAGTCTTTTAGATAATTACCAATTTGATGAGGTTCGTAGACATTTGCAGCACGAATCAAAATTTCAGGATAAGCTGCTAATTTAGCGAGAATCTCTGTTTCAGTCTCTAAAGCTAAGAGATTAGCAACTTGGCGAGCAGATGTGACATCAAATGTAATGCCTTTCTCTTTCGCACGGTTCAAAATACTATTTACACGTGCATGAGCATACTGAATGTAGTACACCGCATTGTCTTTGCTTTGAGAAACGGCAAGGTCTAAGTCAAAGTCGATATGCTGTTCAGATTTACGCATCACGTAGTAGAAACGTGCCGCATCGTTGCCGACTTCTTTACGTAGATCACGTAAAGTCACGAATTGACCTGAACGAGATGACATTTGTACCATCTCGCCACCACGCCATAAACTCACGAATTGAACTAAAAGAACAGTCAGTTTCTTAGAGTCGTAACCCATTGCATCAATCGCAGCTTTTACACGTGAAATATAACCGTGGTGATCTGAACCCCAAATATCAATCAGGTCAGTATAACCACGTTGTAGTTTATTCAAATGGTAAGCAATGTCAGATGCAAAATAAGTGGTTTGGCCATTACGACGTTTGACCACACGGTCTTTCTCATCGCCAAATTCAGTTGATTTAAACCAAATATTGCCATCTTTTTCATAGAGAAAGCCACGTTGATCAAGCGTCGCAAGTGCTTCATCAATTTTTTCGGTTAGCGAAGCTTCGCTAAACCATTCATCAAAAGTCACACCAAAGTCAGCAAGGTCATCTTTGATATCATCCAAAATGGCATGTAAAGCCGCTTGGTGAAATACACGATAACCCACACCTAACTGTTGTTGTGAATTGGCGATTAAGCCATCAATGTGTTTTTCTTTATCACCAGACAGAAGAACTTTATTGCCTTCGGCATCAAGTTCTTCAGCATATTGAACATCTTCAGGCACATTATTGTAAATGTCAGCAACTGGACGAACATGTGCATCACGATCTTTATCAATAATGCTTTGTGCGATTTCTTTAACGTAGTCGCCTTGATAAGCATTTTTAGGGAAAACAAGTGTTTGCCCAGTCAATTCTAAATAACGTAAATAAGTTGATGTTGCCAAAATATCCATTTGGCGACCTGCATCATTGACATAGTATTCACGGTCAACTTGTGCACCTGTTGCTTCTAAAAGGTTGGCAACAGTCATGCCGTAAGCTGCACCACGACCATGTCCTACATGCAGGCTAGATGTTGGGTTTGCAGAAACAAATTCGACTTGGATTTTTTTAGCTGCATTGGCTTGGCTGCGTCCATATTGGTCTTTTTGTGCTTGAATTTGATCAAGTACAGCGAAGCGTTGGTCTGCATTTAAAAAGAAGTTAATAAAACCAGGGCCTGCGATTTCTGCTTTTGTAATATCAGCGACTTCAGGTAGTGCTGCTAAGATTTTTTCAGCTAGATCACGTGGTTTCATACCAGCAGCTTTAGAGCCGATCATGGCAATATTGGATGCGAAGTCACCGTGACTTCGGTCTTTGGTACGGGTTAAATGGCTCGTGTTTGTCCAATCTGAAGGAAGTACCCCTTGTTGTTGAAGGGATTGCACCGCATGATCAAGAGCTGCTTGTATTGCCGTATTCATAGTTACCGAAATAAATGTCGCGGAAAAACGTCAAATATAGCAAATTTTAGCGGCTTAAGGGGAGAGTCATTGCAGCTGAATTAACATATTCCTATAAATCTTTCGAGTTTATTGATTAGAGATGCTGTGCTTACAACACCTCTTCTCTTGTGTTATAGATTAAAGAATACGAGAACCTTTAATCCATCGCATTTTGCGACCAAATTTATAATTATCACCTTCAATACTTAAAATTAAGACGGCTTGATTTAATGGCATATTATTTTGAATTTGTTGTAAAACATCCTCAATTCGCTTTTTATTGGTGAATTGGTACCAACGAGTCGTTGAAAATGCCAAGACATAACAAGGTAAATTTGTTAAATAATCAACTTTCTTCTTGACGAAATATGCTTTCTTTAAATTCTTAATTTTGCTCAACGCATCTGTGAGCTGTTGTAACTCGATTGAACTTAAATCATGTGGGGTGAACTTGTTGTTTAAGTGAAGTTGATTTCGCTCTTGTTGTGCAAGACTCTCTAGTTCAAGACGTTCTACAAGTAAGTGGTGATAATGTTGTGCTTGATCTGGTTGTCCTTGTTGCCAATAAAAATCACGTAGTCTTTCATAGCAAGTTGTCATCATGAATTCATTGAGTTCTGTGGCACGAATCATGTAGACACAACCTTGATCATCATTTTTTTCTAATAATGCTCTGCCATATTCCAAACAAATTTCAGCATGTTTTGGTGCTTTTTCATGAAGTGCTGCCAATTGTTGACATGCTTGCTCTGTTTGTTTGGCAATAAATAGCGTGAGTTGAGCACGTTCAAATGCTTCATCAATATTCAAATCATCGGTCTGTTGTTTTTGATCAAGTTCGATAAGGCGCTGTTTGCCACCTTGAATGAACTGGTATCTTTCTTGCCACGAAGAAGAAATATTACTCTGCCACATTTGATCAAAAGTAGCGGTCACTTTTTCGAGTTGCTTGCCAAGTAGGCGATCTGCACGTTGTTCAGCAGAAGGATATCTAAACTCAGGAACTACCCCGATTGCTTTTAAACGATCTTGTAATGATGGATGCGTATCAAGATGCGTTGTCATTTGTTGCATCGACACTGATAACCAAGCTGCGGTATTTTCTTTCTCTAATTCATGTGTCAGGGCATGGGTGAGATTAAAGAAAGGTGTCATCACTGGTTGTGGCATATCATCCGCATGTTTATAAATTTCAGTCCAATATTTTTCATCAAGATATTGGCTAATAATACTCACAGTGGTTAATGCCTCGGCTGTTGATTGCGATGAGGTTAGTTGAACCGCGATGGCATCTGCTTCATATTCATTTGCCTGTGCAAGAGGGAAAGAATAAGCCGTAAAGTACGGGACAAAGCGATTGAGAAAAGGTCTAAATAAGAAGTCTCCGCGACTTTGGTTCTGTTCTAATACCTCGACTAACTGCGTCCAACGAATACGTTGACGATAAATCCAGTTTGAAAATTGCGCATGATTTTTCGCGAGATGACCAAATTCATGAGCTAGAACCGCAGTAAATTGCGCTACGGTTAAGGACTTAAGTAATGGCAACCCTAACAATAAATAATTTTGAGAAGAGCCTAAACCCAGAAAACGAGGGATTTGAACAACGCCAGCATTTAAGTCTTCTACGATAAGCACTTTATGAAAATCAGGTGCATTGAGCTGTTGTTGTAATTCATGAATAATCTCAAATAATTCAGGAGCATCTGTAGCAGTAATTGCATAACCCTGAGGTGGCATTTGCTTAACCCACAAAGATCTTAAAATGACCCAAATAAAAAAACCAACGATTAGGATGAGTTTAATTGCAAAAGCTTTTAAAAATAGAATCGACATCAGTAATAAGGGAATGAGGGCTAATAAGAATAAAATCATGATTCCTATATATAAATTTCCTAAAATAGCCAGCATAAATACTTTTAATTGATAGGCTTTAGGATTTTTTTTGATTTTCTCTTGTAGCTGGAGAATGAGCTTTTCAAATCTTTCATTTTCTGAATATTGCGTATTGTTCATATTTTTTCTTTAAACTGATTATGATTTAAATAATTCTCTTTGCAGCATATTAGATCGAGTTGGATGCTATTTATGCTGCAAAGTTTTTTTATTATATTGAAGAAATTTTATTCTTTTCAATTCTAAATTTTATAATTCAATAACTTCTTCGAGTAATTCATCACTTGGTGCGAAATAATATGCCCCATCAATCGCAGTAGTGAAATGCAATAAACGGTCATGAATACCATCACCTGTGGTACCAAACATTCGTTTTAACATGACATCAATAATGCTCAAATTGTTGGTATAGGCAACAAAAAATAGACCTTGTTCACCTTTACCATCACCATAAGGCAAACTGTGACGCAAGATTTCCATTTCTTCGCCATCCTCATCTTCTACTACAGTACGTGCGACATGCGAATTTTGGGGTTTGATGTCATCATCAAGTTCAATAGATTCAAGTTTGGTACGTCCAAAAACATGTTCTTGAGCATCGACTTTGAGTTGTTGCCATTTTGCTAAATTATGAATATAGCGCTGTGCGAAAATAAAGCTGCCATCTGCAAAAGCCCCTGCTGTTTCTGCAAGGAGGGCAGCTTCAGCACGGTCATCTGGAAATTGAGGATTCTCTGTACCATCAATAAAGCCTGTCATATCACGACCATCAAAGAAACGGAAGCAAGCACGCTCATCTAAAACATCAACTTTGCTTTGAATACCATTGAAGAAAGCTTGACTGATCGCAAAGCAGATATCAGCACGAGCACTTGCAATATGTATAAACACATCTGCGGGTACCACAGGCATGTCAAATGCTCCCTGTTGAGGGTCAAGCTGTCTAAAGTCTTCAGGTGTCTGAGAATAAAGCTTTGACCAAAGCTCAGGACCAAAGGCAATCGCTGTTTTAATTTGATCGTTAGGGTGTTGGGTAATAAGACGATCACGGGTTGAGAGCAGAGCTTCAATCTGCTGTTTGAGTTCAGAAATACTTAAATTTTTTAAACGCAAAACAATAAAACGGGCATGATCAGAAGGTAATGGAAGAATGACGGATTGAGCAGTCATGAAGCTCTCCTTAGTTCGTTATTTTTAAATGATACAAAGATATGATTTTGCCCGATGTGAGCAGTGCTTAATAGCTTATTTTTTGACGATTTTTACGATATTGGTGATCGTTAAAATAATAGTCGACATAGCATCCAAGTTATTGGATGCTAAGATTGGAAACATTTAATTGGTTTTAAAATTCGGTAAGAATTTTTGTACTGCAAAAATAACTGCGAAGCAAAGCGCCATACATAAAACGATACTGAGACCTGTGGCAATATTTAACGCCGCACTAGACCATAAGCCAACCGTCACACCCAATTGAGCCAGTAAAAATGCCCAAATCACCATTTGTTTAGGTGAATGTGCAAGCAAGCGCGCGCTTAGTGCAGGAATCACCAGTAATGCACCCATAAGGAGTGAGCCGACAGCGCGGAGCGCAAGTACCGTAAATAGCGCCAATAACAGCATGAAAATCAAGCGTTGCCAATTGGCTCTTACCCCTTCACTCATTGCAATATCGGGATCAATTGCAATTTGAATTTGTGCAGACCATGAGCGATACAAAACGATAAGCGAACCTACAATCACGACCGCAAACATCGGTAAATCAGACCATTCAATACTAAGAAGATCGCCAAATAAGTAGCTTAATAATTCGGGACGTAAACTCGGAATATGCTGAATTAATAACAAACCAGAGCACAGTAATGTCGCTGAACTTAATGCGAGTAGGGCATCATTAGGGAGGCGAGAGTCATGCAGTACCCATAAAATACCAACCAGTAAAGCAGCCAGAAAGGCGACCCCTAACCAAAAGGGTAGGTGTAGTAAGGCTGCAATAGCGACGCCTAGTAGCGTGCCATGTGCCATGGTGTCAGCAAAAAAAGACATTCTACGCCAAAGCATTAGACAGCCGAGAGGTGCTGTCAGAAATACCAACAGTGACCCCATAATCCAAGCAGGTAATAGTAGTTGTAACCATTCCATCATTGCTTAGACCTTTGGTTCAGGGTGAATGTGTGGGCGTGGATCATGAGAACAGGGTTCCGCATGATCGCTATGTCCACAATGATTGTGATGATGCTGATAGAACATTCGTTGCGTACCAAAAATCGCTTGGTATTCGGGATGCTGCTGAATACTTTCAGGTAGACCACTACAACAAATGTGTTTATTCAGACAAACGACGCGATGTGTGCCTTGCATTACCCATTGTAAATCATGTGAAACCATCAATACCGCACAACCGTAGCGTTCAGGTAGGCTTCTAACATAGTCGTAAAGCTCAGCTTCTGATTGAATATCCAAACCTTGCATGGGTTCATCAAGCACTAGGATATCGGGTTGGCGGAGTAGTGCACGTGCCAGTAAAACCCGTTGTCGTTCGCCCCCTGAGAGTTGTTGTACTTTGGAGGCTTGTAATTTTTGAATGCCCGTATCTCGGATAATTTCTTCGCGTAAATCAGCGGTACAAATTTCTAAATCCAGTAAATCTTGAACCCGTAATGGAAGACTGGCAGAAGGATTGAATTTTTGTGGAACATAAGCGAGTTTTAATTTCTTAGAAAAGTGTACCTTGCCTTTATTGGGTGACATGATGCCGAGCAGCACTTTAATTAAAGTTGATTTACCTGCACCATTTGGACCAATTAGCGTCACAATTTCTTTTGCCTGTAATGCAAAATCAATATTTCTTAAAATATCTCGTTCGTCACGTCGAACAGAAATATTCTCCAACTGAATCAGTGGAGTGCTCATTGGCGTGTGTTGCACTGATGACATTTTCCAGAAATTTCAATAATGCTGTGTTGGGCAGCAAATTGGTCAGAAGCAGCAAGTTGATCGAGCTGTTGAATTAATCCTTGCGCTGAAGCCTCTTTCACTGAATGACATTCAGTGCAGATCAGAAAAGCAGCTTGGTGTCCTTCACGTGGGTGGCAACAAGGAATATAGGCATTGATCGAGGTCAGTCGATGAATTAAACCTTTTTCTAATAAGAAGTCTAAAGTTCTATAAACTGTAGGTGGGGCAGCAGGGCGGTCTGCTTGACCTTTTATTTTAGCCAATAAGTCGTAAGCGCCCATTGGAGCAGAAGCATTTAGAATGAGTTCAAGCACTTCTTTACGTAAAGGTGTTAAGCGAGCGCCAACTGCAGTACACAAAATTTCTGCTTCAGCAATGCGAGCCTTAATATCGTGATGACCGTGAACACCATGTAAAGCATTGTCATGTTCATGTGAACAAGAACTCATAGGTAGACCTCATTGTTTTTGTAGAATCTATTGCTTTTCATTCGCTCATCGCCTTTATGATATTGCAATAGACTCATTATCATAACATGCAATTCAATATAACCATCTATATAAGTTGAACCTCGGCAGGCGAGCGCGACAAATCTAAAAAAGACATAGGTGTTTTTTAACTTTTGTTATATTATAACACGCTTCGCTGAGTTGAGTAATGTTGTGATGTCCCGCCTAATTGTATTTGTTTTCTTTTCAATGTTAAGTACATGGGGATGGACTCAAAGTTTAGTTGTTTCAACACATCCGATTTATTTAATTGCTAAAGAGGTTACAGCAGGCGTAGAAGAGCCTGTTTTGTTACTTGGCGATCAAACAGGGCATGATGTACAACTCACACCCGCTCATCGTAAGGCGATTCAAGATGCTTCGCTAGTATTGTGGTTAGGTAAAGTACATGAAGCACCTTTAGATAAGTTGCTTAATCAAAACCCCAAAGCAATTGCACTTTTAGATTCGGGTATTTTAACGATTTTGCCGCAGCGTAGTTTGCGTGGTGCTGCATTGGCAAACACTGTAGATAGCCATGTCTGGTTAGAGCCAAACAATGCAGTGCGGATCGCTTTCTTTATTGCAACTTTACGTTCACAACAATATCCAGAAAATAAAGCCAAATACATGGCCAATGCAAAAGGGTTTTCGCAACAAATGCTGCAGGTTTCACAGCAATATGAAAGTTCCAATAAAGCAAAACCTTATTGGTCTTATCATGATGCCTATCAATATTTAGAAAGAGCACTCAATTTGAAATTTGCTGGAGCATTGACTGATGATCCTCATATTGCACCCACAGTAGCTCAAATTAAATTCTTAAAAGATAGTCGCCCTAAAATACAAATGTGCTTGTTGGCTGAAACATCAGCAAGTAGTGGTCAATATCAAAAGCTAAATCCAGTCGTGTTCCAACCAGTTGATGAAAGTATGCGTGGTGAAGATAATTTTGTTGCTGCATGGAAAAAATTGGCTTCAAAAACCGATAAATGCGTATTAAGTACTCAAAAATGATGAAAAAAATAAAAATGAGTTGACTCTATCGTCAGAAAATATGCTAACGAAAAAAACAGACTTAAGTCGAGAAAAGATTGCATGTTCAGGGGTGTAACTCTATAATGCCTGCGATTCGAAACGATCATCAATAAAACTTGTCAAGCAGTTATGTTGTGAGTGGATAAAAAATGAGCCAAACTAGTCGCTTGATTGACCGACGATTAGCAAAAGCTTTGGTCTTCTTACAAGCGTGTATGATTCCTGTTGCAGCTTTGCTTGCATGGATGATGAAAGACACCACTGCTGCTCTAAGTGCTGCGCTTGGGGCTTTGGTATGTTGGTTGGCACATTGTTATTTTGCTTGGCAGTCGTTTAGAACGGCAGGCGCAAGAGCATCAAAACAAGTCATGCTGAACATGTATCGAGGGATGCTCGGTAAGTTTGCAATCGTGATCGTGGGTTTTATTTTAATTTTGAGCAATGTTAAACCGCTGTCACCGGTTGCGTTGTTTTGTGGATTTATCCTCGTTCAAACGATGTCGTGGGTCGCGCCATTTTGGGTGTCACGTCTACAAAAACGAGTTTAAAACACATTTAAGATTTTTTGGAAGTGTGAGTGAGATTATTGCAGTTCGCAGAATTCGCTTCGCTTCTTTTTAATGATTGACATTGACCAGGTGTGATTTATGGCTGCTGAAGAACATGCCCTTACTTCGACCGAGTATATCAAGCATCACTTGACCAATATGACCTATGGCAAAATGCCTGATGGTACATGGAAGTTGGCTGAGACTGCTGAAGAAGCTCATTCGATGGGGTTCACTGCAATTCACTTGGATTCAATGGGTTGGTCTATCGGACTTGGTGTTATTTTCTGTTTGTTATTTTGGACAGTTGCGAAAGCTGCAAATGCTGGCGTTCCAACTAAATTCCAATCTGCAATCGAAATGATTATCGAGTTTGTGGACTCAAGTGTTCGTGATACTTTCCACGGCAAATCGCGTTTAATTGCTCCTTTATCATTGACCATCTTCGTGTGGATTTTCCTCATGAACGCAATGGACTTGATTCCTGTTGACTGGATTCCTTTCCTAGCTCAAAAGATTGGCGCAAGCGTGTTTGGTATGGACCCTCACCACGTTTATTTCAAGGTTGTTCCATCTACAGATCCTAACATTACCCTTGGTATGTCATTGTCTGTATTTGCACTGATCTTGTTCTATAGTATTCGTGAAAAAGGGATCGGCGGTTTCGTCGGTGAATTGGCACTTAACCCATTTAACCCAAGTAACCCAGTTGCAAAAGCGTTATTGATTCCAGTGAACTTGATTTTGGAATTAGTAACTTTTCTTGCTCGACCAGTTTCGTTGGCTCTACGACTGTTCGGTAACATGTATGCGGGTGAGTTAATCTTCATCTTAATCGCGTTATTACCGTTCTGGATTCAATGGGCGTTATCTGTGCCTTGGGCTATTTTCCACATTCTTGTAATCACGTTGCAAGCATTCATCTTTATGATGCTGACCATCGTTTACTTGAGCATGGCAAGCGAAAAGCATTAATGGTATTGCCTAATTATCAATCGATGGTTAGGCTTAAATTTTAGTTTAATTTGGTAATAACCTAACCTCTGAGGAATTTTTCATGGAACTCACTTTAGGTCTAGTTGCAATTGCATCTGCTATCTTGATCGCTTTTGGTGCTTTAGGTACTGCGATTGGCTTCGGTCTTTTAGGTGGCCGCTTCTTAGAAGCTGTTGCTCGTCAACCAGAATTGGCTCCACAACTTCAAACTCGTATGTTCTTAATTGCGGGTCTTCTTGATGCTGTGCCTATGATCGGTGTTGGTATTGGCTTGTTCTTCATCTTCGCTAATCCATTTGTAGGTTAATAGCTTAATTCCTAAATCCACATATTGAGGAATAGCGAAATGAATATCAACCTCACATTGATTGGTCAAGCGATTGCATTTGCGTTCTTTGTCGCATTCTGCATGAAGTTCGTTTGGCCACCACTAATCAATGCGATTAGTGAGCGTCAGCGTAAAATCGCTGATGGCTTAAATGCTGCTGAAAAAGCAAAAGCTGACCTTGCTGATGCGCAAGCACAAGTTAAGGCAGAATTAGACGCAGCAAAAGCACAAGCGGCTCAATTGATCGAACAAGCGAACCGTCGTGCAGCACAATTGGTAGAAGAAGCGCGTACCCAAGCATCTGCTGAAGGTGAGCGTATTCGTCAACAGGCGAAAGAAACTGTTGATCAAGACATCAATGCTGCTCGCGAAGAATTACGTCAACAAGTTGCTGCTTTGGCAGTTGCTGGCGCAGAAAAAATTCTGAACCAACAAGTTGACGCAGAAGCTCATAATGCCATGCTGACTCAGCTGGCTGCTAAACTTTAAGCGAGGCGAAATATGGCTGAACTCTTGACGTTGGCACGCCCATACGCTAAGGCAGCATTTGCTTATGCATCTGAGCAAAATGCAACTGACTCTTGGTCAAATGCATTACAACTGCTCAGTGCTGCGGTGCAAGATGAAGCATTTTCCGCTTATTTAAATCGCCCTGAGTTGACTCCTGCGGAGCAGGTAAGTCTTTTTGCGAAAGTTTTAGGTGAAGATCAATCACAAGCAGTGTCGAACTTTTTGACATTACTTGCAGATAATGATCGTTTAGTTTTATTGCCTGAAATTGCAGCAGAATACGAATTACTTAAATCGCAGAACAACAACACTTTGGAAGTAGAGATTGAATCTGCTTTTCCATTAGATGCGACACAAGAGCATATTTTAGCTCATGCGCTTGAAAAACGTTTTAACAGAACTGTTCATGTGACTGTTAGCGTTAATCCAGCGTTAATCGCAGGTGTTGTGATTCATGCAGGCGACCAAGTGATAGATGACTCTGCGCTTAACAAGCTTGAAAAAATGCGGACTCGTCTTCTTGCGTAATAGCAAAAAGACTGAACTTAAAAAAGATTGAGGAATAGCGCAATGCAACAACTGAATCCATCCGAGATCAGTGCGCTCATTAAACAGCGTATCGGCGATCTGGACACCAGCGCGACCGCGAAGAATGAAGGTACCATCGTCATGGTATCTGACGGTATCGTGCGTATTCACGGTCTTGCGGATGCAATGTACGGTGAAATGATCGAATTCGACGGCGGCTTATTTGGTATGGCACTGAACCTAGAACAGGATTCAGTGGGTGCCGTTGTTTTAGGTAACTACCTAAGCCTGCAAGAAGGTCAAAAAGCTCGTTGTACAGGTCGTGTATTAGAAGTTCCGGTTGGTCCAGAACTTCTAGGCCGTGTCGTAGATGCTTTAGGTAACCCAATTGATGGTAAAGGCCCAATTGATGCAAAATTAACTGATGCTGTTGAAAAAGTAGCACCAGGTGTAATTTGGCGTCAGTCTGTCGACGAACCTGTTCAAACTGGTTATAAATCAGTTGATACCATGATCCCTGTAGGTCGTGGTCAGCGTGAGTTGATTATTGGTGACCGTCAAACTGGTAAAACAGCAATGGCGATCGATGCGATCATCGCTCAGAAAAATTCTGGCATTAAATGTGTATACGTTGCGATTGGTCAAAAACAATCAACAATTGCAAACGTTGTACGTAAGCTAGAAGAAACTGGCGCTATGGCGTATACAACTGTTGTCGCAGCTGCGGCAGCTGATCCTGCAGCAATGCAGTATTTAGCTCCGTACTCTGGTTGTACAATGGGTGAATACTTCCGTGATCGTGGTGAAGATGCGTTAATTATTTATGATGATTTGTCTAAGCAAGCTGTTGCTTACCGTCAAATTTCATTGTTATTACGTCGTCCACCAGGTCGTGAAGCGTATCCAGGTGACGTATTCTATCTTCACTCACGTCTTCTTGAGCGTGCTTCGCGCGTTTCAGCTGACTATGTTGAGAAGTTCACGAACGGTGCAGTAACTGGTCAAACTGGTTCTTTAACTGCGTTACCGATCATTGAAACTCAAGCGGGTGACGTATCTGCATTCGTACCAACGAACGTAATTTCGATTACTGATGGTCAGATCTTCTTAGAAACATCATTATTCAACGCAGGTATTCGTCCTGCTGTGAACGCGGGTATCTCTGTATCGCGTGTTGGTGGTTCTGCTCAAACTAAGATCATCAAAAAATTGTCTGGTGGTATCCGTACTGCTTTAGCACAATACCGTGAATTGGCTGCGTTTGCTCAGTTCGCTTCTGATCTTGATGAAGCAACTCGTAAGCAACTTGAGCATGGTCAACGTGTAACTGAGTTAATGAAGCAGAAACAATATGCTCCTTACTCAATTGCTGACCAAGCTGTTTCTGTTTATGCATCTAACGAAGGCTATATGGCTGACGTAGAAGTGAAGAAAATCGTAGACTTTGATACTGCGTTAATTTCTTACTTCCGTTCTGAATATGCTGCGTTAATGCAACAGATCGATGAAACTGGTGATTATAACAAAGACATCGAAGCAGCAATCAAATCAGGTATTGAGAGCTTCAAAGCGACTCAAACTTACTAAGTTTACCTTTAGTTAAGTTTGGTTCACGGATCAACCTTCGAAAGCTCGAAAGGGCTTTCGAATACTAGGTTAAGCGTATGGCAAATTTAAAAGAAATTCGCGCCAAAGTAGCTAGTATCAAGAGCACGCAAAAGATTACTCGCGCGATGCAAATGGTAGCTGCTTCTAAAATGCGTCGTGCGCAAGAGCGCATGGCTCAGGGCCGTCCGTATGCCGATAATATGCGCCGTGTAATTGCTCACTTAGTTCAAGCAAACCCTGAATACAAACACCGTTATATGGTTGACCGCCCAGTTAAGCGTGTTGGCTATATCGTAGTGTCTTCAGATCGTGGCTTGGCGGGTGGCTTGAACATTAACTTGTTCAAGAAAGTTGTGCAGCATGTCAAAGCACAACAACAGCAGTCAATTGAAGTTGAATTTGCTTTGATTGGTCAAAAAGCGGTTTCGTTTTTTAAGAATTACGGCGGTAAAGTGCTTGGTGCAACGACCCAACTTGGCGATGCGCCGAGTTTGGAACAGTTAACTGGCTCTGTACAAGTAATGCTTGATGCATTTGATAAAGGCGAATTAGATCGTATCTACCTCGTTTCAAATGGTTTCGTCAATGCAATGACTCAACAGCCTAAAGTAGAACAACTTGTTCCTTTAGCACCAGCGCAAGCAGGCGATGATCTCAACCGTACTTATGGTTGGGACTATATCTACGAACCAGAAGCAGAAGAATTGTTAAATGGTTTGTTGGTTCGCTATATCGAGTCTATGGTTTATCAAGGTGTGATTGAAAACGTTGCATGTGAGCAATCTGCTCGTATGGTCGCGATGAAAGCAGCGACGGACAACGCAGGACAATTGATTAAAGACCTACAGCTCATTTACAACAAGCTGCGTCAAGCCGCGATTACTCAGGAAATTTCCGAGATCGTTGGCGGTGCCGCTGCCGTTTAACATTATTAAGTTTGAATTGAGGAGACAGCAATGAGTAGCGGTCGTATCATTCAGATCATCGGCGCGGTTATCGACGTCGAGTTTGAGCGCAATAGCGTTCCTAAGATCTATGACGCTCTCCAAGTTGACGGTACTGAAACTACATTAGAAGTTCAGCAACAGCTTGGCGATGGTGTTGTTCGTACCATCGCAATGGGTTCTACAGAAGGTCTTAAACGTGGTCTTAATGTAACCAGTACAAATGCACCGATTTCTGTTCCAGTTGGCCCAGCTACGCTTGGTCGTATTATGGACGTTTTAGGTCGCCCTATTGATGAAGCAGGTCCTGTAGCGACTGAAGCGCGTTTGCCAATTCACCGTCAAGCGCCTTCTTATGCTGAACAAGCAGCTTCTACTGATCTTTTAGAAACAGGTATTAAGGTCATCGACTTACTTTGCCCGTTTGCAAAAGGTGGTAAAGTTGGTTTATTCGGTGGTGCGGGTGTTGGTAAAACCGTTAACATGATGGAGTTGATCAACAACATCGCGAAAGCACACTCAGGTTTATCTGTGTTTGCTGGTGTTGGTGAGCGTACTCGTGAAGGTAACGACTTCTATCACGAAATGAAAGATTCTAACGTTCTTGACAAAGTAGCAATGGTCTACGGTCAGATGAACGAGCCACCAGGTAACCGTTTACGCGTAGCGTTAACTGGTTTGACTATGGCTGAATACTTCCGTGATGAAAAAGACGAAAATGGTAAAGGTCGTGACGTATTATTATTCGTCGACAACATCTACCGTTATACACTTGCGGGTACTGAAGTATCAGCATTGTTAGGTCGTATGCCATCTGCGGTAGGTTACCAACCGACACTTGCAGAAGAAATGGGTGTTCTTCAAGAGCGTATTACGTCTACTAAATCTGGTTCGATCACATCGATCCAAGCTGTATACGTACCTGCGGATGACTTGACTGACCCATCACCTGCAACAACGTTTGCTCACTTAGATGCAACAGTAGTATTGAGCCGTGACATCGCATCTTCTGGTATTTACCCAGCGATCGATCCACTTGACTCAACTTCACGTCAGTTAGACCCATTGGTTGTTGGTACTGAGCATTATGAAATTGCACGTTCTGTACAGAACGTATTGCAACGTTATAAAGAGCTTAAAGACATCATCGCAATCTTGGGTATGGATGAGTTAGCAGAAGAAGATAAATTGGTTGTTTACCGTGCGCGTAAAATCCAACGTTTCTTCTCTCAACCATTCCACGTAGCTGAAGTGTTTACTGGTGCTCCTGGTAAATTAGTACCACTTAAAGAAACGATTCGTGGCTTTAAAGGTCTATTAGCTGGTGAATACGATCACATCCCAGAACAAGCGTTCTATATGGTTGGTGGTATTGACGAAGTGATTGCTAAAGCTGAGAAACTCTAATTTAAGGAGATCATCTCATGGCGACTATGCAATGTGATGTCGTAAGTGTTAAAGAGTCTATTTACTCTGGACAAGTTACGATGTTAATCGCAAAAGGTGCGGGTGGTGAGCTAGGTATTTTACCAGGGCATGCGCCACTTGTAACTTTACTCCAACCGGGACCGATCCGTGTTCAGTTGGAAAATGGTACAGAAGAAATCGTGTATGTATCAGGCGGTGTGTTAGAAGTTCAACCTCATGTTGTTACGGTGCTTGCAGATACTGCAATCCGTGCTGACAACTTAGATGAAGCTGCAATTATGGAAGCTCGTAAACAAGCTGAACAATTGTTAGCAAATCAAAAGAGTGATTTGGACTCGGCTGCTGCTCTTGCTGCGCTTGCAGAAACTGCGGCTCAGCTTGAAACCATCCGTAAAATCAAGAATCGCGCAATGTAATTGCAGATTTAAGATTAAAAAAGCCACCGAAAGGTGGCTTTTTTAATGCAAAAAATCTTGATTTACTCTTTAACTAATTAAATTTTTTATATAAATTACATCCCGCATTATATAAACATATGAGAAACATCATAATGAAAATTTTACTTCCAATGATTCTTACTTTTGCATTTGTAGGCTGTGCTTCAGTTCCACAAGCAAATCCACAATTGTCTCAACAAGCAAAAAAATTAGAAGCACCTTCAGCGGGAAATGCTGCAATTTATGTCTATCGTTCCAATAGCCCTTTTGGAGCTGCATTAAAGAAAGATGTATGGATTGATGGTGAGTGCTTAGGTGAAACTGCGCGTGGGACGTTTTTCTTTAAAGAAGTTGCAGGTGATAAGGAACATACAGTTTCTACTGAATCTGAATTTTCTCCGAATCATTTAGTACTTAAAACAGAAGCAGGTAAAAAATATTTTGTTCAGCAGTCGATTAAGCTTGGAGCTTTTGTTGGTGGAGCAAACGTAGCACAAGTTGATGATGAAACAGGTAAAAAAGCAATTAGTGAATATCAGCTAGCACAGTCTGGTAAGTGTAGTAAACAAACTATTAGCTTAGATTCTAAGTAATCATAGAGCCGCCGAAAGGTGGCTTTTTTTATTGATAAATTTGAGAAAACAATAATGAAATACGAAAATTATTATTATATTGACGGTCATGTTGAAATTGAGGGGAACTTAGGTACTGTGCGATTATTAAAACCTTATCGGATGTTACCATATTGGAATGAGAGAGCTGTCTATTGTATATATACATGATAATGGATTAGTTGATGAAGGATGCCCTTCTTTTAATATTGCAGTATCTATTGAGCAATTGAAGAAACTTTTTAAGAAATCAAAGAATCAGGTTGTAATAAAGCAAACAGGTGAATATTTGGGAGGGGTTCAATTAGTTCATGGCTATTCGGCAGTTAGTACAGGAGAGAGTTATTATCGTTCTATCGATATGTATAAGATGAGAGTTAAACGTAAAAATACAGAAGAAACGTGGTTTTTTATTGAGGGCACAACAAAATTAGTAGAAGAAAAAGATACTCGTGATAAAGGCCATCAACTCAAAAAAAAGCAAATTCAAGAGTTTGGTCACTTAAAGTTTTTTATTTGGTTCTATGTGCGAGATACTCGAATTAAGGATATATTTAAGGACAAAGATTGTCGAAAGATTTATGAGGATTGGGTTACTAGTTTAAATCCAGAATAGAAACTCATCAATCTGATAGAAGAAATAGGTTTGGGAAGCATATGTTAGCAAGCAATGTCTTAAAGTTGCGTTTAGATCGCATTGAGCAACAAGGGCATCATTTATCAGTTAGAGATCAACTGAAGCTTGTTACATTAGCTCAGCCAGAATTAACAGCAGGCTTTTATTCCCACTTGCTTCAGCTGACTCTGCCTAAAATATGGCATTTTCAGCATCATACAACTGATGAGATAGTATGTTCATTACGCTTGATCGAGCTAATTATTCGTACTTTTATTCCTAAATATAAGCAACATGCTCATCGTTTTGCATGGTTTGAACAGTGCCTAGCATTTCGTTTGCAGTATGCAGATCAATCGTTTAATCAAGAAGATTTACATGATATAGCGATTCATTTAGAAAAATGCAAAGAAAGCCCTCAGAAACTTAATATTTTAAAACAATTACATGAGCAATATCATCAAATTGACATTCAACTTGTGCTGGCAAAGTCTTATAAAGCTATAGAAGATTGGTCTTCTGCAATTGAGATCTATCAGAAAGTATTCAAACAACAAGCGGTGCAATTGGAAGAAGTCCGCTATGATTTTATTTATTGTTTATTAAATCGAAATCATTCATCTAGCCAACTGAAAAATAGTGATGCCATTGAAGCATTACAATACTTAGGGGACGTAGATCAGATACAGCAACAAAGTAAACACGAGCACTTTACCCAATGGGCTGTTTCATTGATATTGCCTGAGTCTATGCAATCTGATTTGATGCACGCAACGCCATTTTTTGGTTTGCAGAAGCGTTTAAAACAAGCTGGGAATTCTTTCAATGATTGGTTAATTACCGATGAGTTTATTCTTCCTTATTCTAAAAATATCATTGAAGATGCACCTAAGCTTCTAAGTAATCAAGAAATTATCGTTAATCTTGATCGTCATAAATCTGCCAATACCGCTTTAAAGACAATTTTAACAAATCGGGATTTAAAAATTGTTAGTGGTATCAATACTGCAAATTATACGCTTGGTTTTATTTGGAATTATTTACAGATTAATCCATTGATTCTAGATGCTTTAGTTGCTGCATCAGAGAACGATGTAGATACATTTTATAATTTAAAACAAATTCCAGCTCCTGATTATGATCACGATGCAGCTTTAAAGCATTTGTCTTCCTATTTAGCAAAACAACAAGTGGCTTATAATTTAAGTCAACAAGGCCATACGATTGAATTTGCTGAACATTCACATTTATCTGGTTTCGATTTGATTGTTGATGGAACACCAATGCAGGTGAAGTGTAGTTTAGATGTTGGTGCGATTGAACAATTTGCGCAGCAACATCCGCATATCGCCATTATTGTGAATATTGAATTAGCACATTTGCAGGAAAAGTATTCTTCAATTTTTGCAGACTTAGCACTCAGTTTTGAAGCGGTACAACGGACGGCACAAGTAAGCTTGAACTATCCAGTTGGCGTGGATGGCTATTTACCCATTCCACTCATGAACACTGGGTTTGCGGTATATCGTAATTTTAATTCCATACAAGGAAAACAAATCCGTTCTTATTCACAGCCTCAGTCAATGATGAAAAATAGTTTGGCAATCGGTGCTGCAATTGGTGGTGTTGTAACGGGCTCAATTGGCGCTTTTGTAGTGGGAAGTCTTGCGGTATATCGGACTTGGCGAGTACAAAAAATTGAAAGACGTAAACCTTTACAACAAAAACAACAATTATTGATGCAACGAAATCAACTTATGGATTTATTGATTGATTTTGCTGAGTGGTTTAATCAGTATTTATTAAAATATCGCGTTGATATATATGCTTATCAACTGCGACAAATTGAAATGAAATTGATGGGGCAGATTTCTGAAGCAGTGATTTCTACGACGTTGTTTGCTTATAAATTTGAAGCGCATCGACGTGCATACCAATTACATATCTGGATGCAAAAACAATTAGCAGATGAAAATCCCAAGCGCAGAGTACAAGCAGGTTGGGTTGCATTAGCGCAATCCAATCAGTTTATGTCAGTCGAATTAAAACAACGGGTCAGTTTGATAAATGCTGAGCTCGAAAAGTATAAACAGATGACTCAGTATGGTATGCACCGCGAGCAGTTGCCGCAACAGGATCAGAATGATGTAATTCAGAACCGCGCTATCCAAAATATGCTGATATAACTCAACCTTCATTTAAAAAACAGATTTGGGGTTAGGCCGTTGTATTGTTTGATACAGTACTGTTATTGAGTACTAGGCTAGCAAGTTTTACCATATCCATTTGAATCGTATTGAATTGTTTTTCAATTTTAGCAAAGTCAATTTTACTAAGATCTGTTTGCCCATGTAACAGTGGCATCGTCAATAATTGTTGATTTGCGGAAAGTAGGCTCTGACGGATTTGATTAACTTCATGACTTTTTAAATTAAGAGATAGTAAAGTATCATGCAGGCCATGCAGTTCTTGTTTTAAATCGCCCGCAGCATGTTGTAATTGACGGGTGTTTTTATCTTGAATTGCTTGCTCAAGGCTATTCTGTGATTGCTTTAATAAAGTCACATAATCATCTGTTTCGAACTGTAATTTTGCGATATCTCGAGCAATATTCAGCATATTGCCATTACTTAAATTTTCTTCTTCTGAAATTGTGGCCTTACCCATCATCTCTTTTTCTCCATCTCGCGCTGATGGTTGCTCGAATTCACTATTTTTTTCTAAATAGCTATTTTCTGATGGAGTCTGATCGCAAGCTGTAAGTAAAAATGATGCTATCAAAAGTGTTATGGTTGAGAGAGTGGCTTTGATAGATAAATTTTCCATCATGGCAAAAAGATACTAGCTTATGAGAAGCGAGCACTATAATGATAAAAAATGAAGAAAAAAGTGATTGTTGCAATTCACCAACATTTTTGCGAGATGAAATCTATAGAAATTGGATTTAATATTTAAAATAGAAAAGAATAGATAAGCTATTCTTTTCTATAAACTTATAAAGTCTATTTTGCTAATTCAGCTTCAATTGCAGTCACGATACGTTCATCATCTGCGGTAATGTCAGGTGCAAAACGCGCTACGATTTCCCCATTTTTATTGACTAAGAATTTTTCAAAATTCCAAAGTACTTCAGGTGGATTGTTTGGTGTTAAGCCATAATCAACGAGGTCTTTCCACCAAGGTCCTTCACCAAGACGTTCTGGAATTGCTTGTGTGAGTGTTTGATATAAAGGATGTTTATCTTCACCTGCAACAGAGATTTTTGCAAATAAAGGGAAGTGGACGTCATAGTTGAGTGAACAGAATTGTTCGATTTCATCATTTGTCCCTGGTTCTTGCTCTAAGAAATTATTTGCTGGGAAGCCTAAAATTTCTAAGCCCTGATCTTTTTTCGCTTGATAAAGTTTTTCTAGGCCTTCGTACTGTGGGGTTAAGCCACATTTTGAGGCTACGTTAACAATTAGTAGAACTTTACCTTGATATTGATCAAGATCAACGTCTTGACCTTTAATATCTTTAACTGGAATGTGATAAACCGACTGGCTCATGGAATACATCCTAATTTGTTGTTGTGAAAAGACTTGTTTGTTTTAACTGCTAATTTCGTAGAGTGCAATCCTCTTGATAGGAATCTATACAAATTATGAGCAAAAGCACATCTTGCATTTATATCGAGGCATTTTTGAGTTGAATAGGGGTCTGTCCTGTATAGCGTTTGAAGAATTCAATAAAGCTAGAGCTATGGTGATAACCTAAAGTATATGCCAATTGTTTAATGGTCATGCCTTGACGAATTTGATTGATTGCAAAAATAATTTTGGCTCGATTGCGCCATTCTGACAGAGAGAGTTGCAATTCTTGTTGGCTCAGCCGTAACACATGGCGCTCACTGACCGTAAAGTTATACAACACTTGTTGTAGGCTCATATTGAATTGTTCAGGATCCGCAAGTTTTTCTAAGATCGGTGCTAAAACTGGGTGATTGCTTTGAGGCAAATAGTGAGAATGTGCTGGCGCTTGCTTCAATTGGTCAAATAAAACTTGCAGTAGATGCTCGAGATATTCAGGAGAACACTTACTTTTTTGTTGTTCTAAAATTTGAATAACCAACGCACGAAAAAAAGGTTCAATACTAAAACAACGACAAACGTCCCCTAGAAATCTTCCAAATTTGGGATGTAATCGAATGCAGATATAATGAATTTCATGTTCAACAGGTAGCGATTGATGCTCAGTGTGTGGCGGTAACCATAATCCATAGCTAGGCGGAGATAAATAATATTTACCTTCAATATCGAACTCTAAAGTACCATTTAAACTAAAATTAAAATCACCCCAAAGTGAAGAGTGTGGACTGACAACATCATCTTTCTGATAAAGAAATTCATGTACTTCGATACCATTTAAAAAAGAGAATTTTTCAGTCTCATCATACTTCATTCGGGGTTCTCATTTAATTTTCACAAGTGACTTTAGGATTGTTCAAACCTTTTGCTAAGGTGAAAATACTGATTAATGCTAGGACAACAAAGCTGATTACACCATAAATTAAGATATTTTCATTGAAGTGATCAACTACATATCCCCCTAATAATGACCCAATAGCAATCATAACTTGGAACATGCACACAAATAGCGGCATACCTTTCTCGACAGCATTCGGTGCGTGAACAAACATCCAAATATTTGCTGAAGTTGGAAATGCGCCAAAAGCAAAGCCCCATAGTGCAGTTAATACAATCGCACCAAATTCGTGAATTGCAAAGAGGGGGAAACCAAAGAATACGATTGCGAAACAGATGCCGACAAAGGCGAGTGTGTAGCGAACATTTAAGTTACCACTGTAGCCTGCAAAAGCGTTCCCGAAAATACCTGCAATGCCATATAGTAGTAGTAATGAGCTGATGGTTGTGCCATCAAATCCTGCGATATTTTTGAAAAAAGGCGCCAGATAACTATAAGCACAAAAATGGGCAAGACCAATTAAAAGTACGATCAACATACCACTACGTGCTTTCGGAATTCTGAGTAAAGCCGGTAGATCACGTAAATGAATGGCAGCGTCAGGAGTTAACTTTGGCAAGAAGATGATTTGTAATAACAACACAATCAAGCCAATTGCTGCGGTAATGCCAAATGCGCTACGCCAACCATAAAACTCACTGAGCCAAGTACCGATAGGTACACCTAATACCGTTGCAAATGTTACACCTGCCATGACCACCGCCGTTGCTTTGGCAATAGGAAGTTTTGCAGGTGCAAGCTTGCCACTTAGGGCAATTGCTGTTGCCCAAAAGCCACCAATCGCAATTCCGAGTACCAAACGGCTCACTAAGAGTAGATTAAAGCTATCCGCAAATGCAGTAATCGTATTGGCAACCACCATGATTGCGGTGAGAAAGATTAAAACATAGCGTCGATCAAGTTGTTTAACAAAAATAGGCAGCAGAGGTGCAGCAAATGCGGCCATGACACCGGGTAAAGTAATGATTAAGCCAGCCGTACCAACAGAAATATGCAAGTCGGTTGCAACACTATTGAGTACCCCCACAGGTAAGAACTCACTGGTGACGAGAGCAAATGCACCAATTGCAACTGCTAAAATGGCATACCAACTGCCTTGAGTTTCTGTTGATGTATGGGGATATATTTCGGGAGAGTTAGGGTTTTGCATAAGAAATTCCCTTTATTGTTATAAGGATAACAATAAAATTTTGAATAGCATTTAGTTTTTTATAACGATCGTTATTAAATAAAATAGTTGATAAAAATCGATGCGTCAATTAATTTAATAGTGATCGTTATGAAAATATCTGCGGCATTTATGAAAAATACCCATGAGTCTATCGCCATGCCCTGCGATGACAATGCAAAAAAAAAGCGTGGTCGCCCTAAATGTTTTAATGAGCAACAAGCTTTAGAAAAGGCAATGTTACTGTTTTGGGAACATGGTTATGAAGCAACTTCAATCAGTGATTTAACACATGCTTTACACCTAACCGCACCGAGTTTGTACAGTAGTTTTGGCGATAAAACGGGGCTTTTTTATCAGTGTATTGACTATTATCTGGCGCATGAAGCATGTCCAATTGAAGCGATATTTTTAGAAGCAAAAACAGCTAAAGTCGCATTTGAGCTCTTTCTTTATGAAAATGTCCAGCGTTTAGCACAACCCAATAAACCAGCAGGTTGTATGTTAGTGGTTGCAACGATGAACTGTTCAGAGAATGCTCAGTTGGTGCAGCATAATATTCTTGAAAAAAGGTTGAAGACTAAGCAAAAAATGTTAGAACGTTTACAACAAGGTGTTGAAAATGGAGACATTAACAGAACTGCGCCACTTCAAGAAATAGCAGATTTCTATACAACGGTATTACAAGGGCTGACCATTCAAGCACGTGACGGCGCTACCGTTGAACAACTACATAAAGTGGTAGAACATGCGATGCGTAGCTGGGAGTTGTTTGAGTTCTGATGTCCTAACCGCGATATAAATGTCTGAAATACGATATTTCAATTATTTTAGACATCTTTCAGAATATTCCTAATTTAGAAATATTGTGAGATAGCTGATGACTCAGTTAAGTAGATACCAAAAATGGGCATTTGTACTGCCATTGATAGCAGTCTTAATTTGGTCGTTAAATATCGCAGTGACTCGTTATGTTGCGGACTATATTTCACCCGTCAGTATTAGTTTTTATCGTTGGTTTGTTGCCTTTCTCATTTTGACACCATTTATGTTGCCTAAAGTATGGAAACAGCGAGCTTTGATTCGCCCATATATTCCTAAATTAGCAGTTCTTAGCGCTTTTGGAATGGTGTTGTATCAAGGACTTTCTTATACAGCAGCACATTATACCACTGCAACAAATATGGGTATTGTAAATGCCTTTGTTCCAGTTTTTACCATTTTTATCTCTTATATTATTTTAAAAGATAAGCCAAATCGATTTGCGATTTTTGGCAGTTTCTTATCATTTTTCGGCCTACTTTATGTAATGAGCCAAGGGCATTTCTCTCGCTTATTTGACCAAGGAGGGCATTGGGGAGATGCTGTTATGGTCTTGGCTGTAGGTTTTTATGCATTTTATGGCGTCTTTCTAAAAAAATGGCAAGTACAATTGCCATTGATGACCAGTCTCTATATCCAAATCGCTTTTGCGTTGCTATACCATCTTCCATTTCTACTTTGGTTGGGCTTAGATGCAATTAATGTAGATAATGCAGCAAGTGTATTGTATGCCGGCATTTTTCCATCGTTGATCGCACCTTTATTATGGATGATTGCTGTACAAACCATTGGTCCAAACCGTACTAGTATTTTTATGAATTTGATGCCTGTATTTACTGCAATTATTGCAAGTGTATGGCTATCTGAGCATTGGACGATCTACCATACCTTAGGCGGTGTGACGATTTTGGTCGGTATCATTTTAGCGCAAAAGAAAACGGCAAAAGCACCTGTAGAATTGATTGAAAGCTCCACTTAAATATGAAATGATGGTATAAAATTGTTTGAAATAGCGACAAACACATCAAAATTTTTATTTAATGAAAATTCTTTCTATATGATTTTCAAATATATTTTAGATATTTATCAAGTTTGTGATCAAAAAAATTTCAATAAAAATAGAAATATAATTTTATTGAAATTTTAAAACTGACAAAAATGGTACGCTTTTCACATTTTTTGTTAGATAAATAATATATTTGTATAAATCAAATGATTGATCCATAATAGCTTTCAGAGTAGCTAGATTCATTTTTAACGATGAATGTACTCAACCAATTTGCAGACCCTCTGGATGTGATTATACACATCCTTTTTATGCTCAGTTATCCCTATATAACTGAGCTTTTTTTTATTCACTATTTACATAATTAAGCGCGAATTACTTCACCTGTTAAAGCGTTGAGAATTCGACTAGGTTCTTGGCTAAGTCCTAAATCACCCTCTAAATAATTCAAGGATGGACCAAAATAACCTTGAGCTTGTTCTAAATTTTGTGCTGGGTTTAGTCCCGCGGGATTGGCACTGGTCGATACAATAAAGCCGCCAAAAGCATTACAGAGTTCGACGCACAAAGGATGCGTGGTTACACGTACAGCAACCAATGGATGTTGACCTTTAATCCAAATAGGAATGTGCTCATCAGCGGGGAGTAACCACGTAGTTGCTCTTTCAGTTGCTACACGATCCGTCCAACTATCAATCACTTGCTTACGTATCTTTGGAGCTAAGCTTTGTAACAAATGCTCAACTTGCCCTAAGTGACCTGCTAATAAAATGACTCCTTTTTCAATTGGGCGATGTTTTAGCTCAAGAATGTTTTGAAAAGCTTGTTGATTGAATGGATCGCAGCCTAAGCCCCAAACAGCTTCTGTTGGATAAGCAAGAACTTGTCCTTGCTTCAAAAGCTGTGCTGCTTCCGAAATTGATGAGGTAATCATGGGATTATGTTTAGCGATAAAGATAGGGTTATTTTAATGAATTGGACGACAACGTAAATAGCGACCGCCCTGTTGTATACAGAAACCGAGTAATTCTAATTCCATTAATTGGGCTGTGAGTTCTGCAATCGGAATTGGATGACGTTGAGCAAGTTCATCCAAGTCTTGTCCAACCCAGTCGAGACTTTGATAAAGAGCAATCAAATGCGTTGGTAAGCTTGGTGTGATGGTTACAGGTTCTTCTGGAATTTGTTGTTGTACTTGCCATTGAGTAGGTAAGGCTAGATCTTCAATAATTTGTTCTGGATGATCAACTAAAGTTGCACCTTCACGAATTAATTGATGACAGCCTTGATGATATTCACTGTAAATATGTCCAGGAATGGCAAATACTATTTTCCCTTGATTGGCTGCTTCATTTGCTGTGATCAGTGAACCACTTTTCAGAGCGGCTTCTACAACCAAAACACCAAGACTTAAACCACTAACGATGCGATTACGACGTGGAAAATGCTGCTGTAAAGGTGGTGTAGTCGGAAGGAACTCAGTTACAAGAGCACCTGTTTGAATAATTTCTTGGGCTAGTTTGCTATTTTGCGCTGGATAAACTGTGTCTAAACCTGTTCCAGTCACCGCGATTGTCCGATGATGGGCTAAACCACCACGATGAGCCGCTTCATCAATTCCGTGGGCTAAACCGCTGCTAATATAAAAACCTTTTTCACTTAAATAATACGCAAAATCATAAGTAACTTGTCGTCCATGAGGGCTCGGCTTTCGACTTCCAACCATAGCAATCTGGGGCTGTAATAATGCTGGTGGCTGACCTTGACCAAATAAAATAGGAGGATGATCAGAATAAGGTAAAAGTTGAGTAGGGTAGTCGATATCTTCAGGGGTTAAAATAAAATCAGTATGCTTACAAATCAATTGAACCATGTGGTCAAATTGCTTTTTACCATGTGAGGTTTGGAATTCTTCTAGACGTTTTAAATGATTTTTGTGTAAACCGAGCTGTTGCCATTCAGAAAGTCGATGTGTTTGGACGGCTTCCGTACAACTACCGAAATAGTTTCGAATTTTTTGAAAACTAGAAAGCGAGTGTTGAACCAGATACCACACCAACACAGTATGATAATGATGGGGTAGTAACTGATTCAACATTTCTAACTAGCGTTTAGTTATCAAGGCGAGGCGGCTTGATATTTGAACCAATTTTAATTGGTAATTCACTTTCTAAAACATAGCCGTAGCTGATGCGATCAAAACTTTTGAAAATCATAATACTACCAACGTATTGACCTGGTAATTTTATACTTTCTTTGGTCTTTGGATCACGAACAGTTTCACCATCTTGGTACGTACTAAAAACTTGTCCGATTTCAATGCCATCTGCTGTACCACGGTCAACAGTGACTACACCATTTTTCGCAGCTGTACCTATAGACCCCATGACACGGATGACTTTACCGCCATCTTTCACCTGATTTGGTTCAGTTGGGTAGAATAAAGTAGGTAACATGGCATCTTGTTCAAGCATAATACGATCACCACGACGTACTTCACCATTATAACTATCTGTTAATTCAAAGGTTGTAATGTCATTTTCATTGGTAATCGCAACACCAGAAGCGACTTGCGTGAGCTCAACACCTAGATTTTGTTTCTTCCCTTTTTCATCAAGCACGATATATGGTTCACCTTCACGGTATACGCCATAACGTTGACCATTTTCGATACCTTGACCACGTACATAAATGCTCTGGCCTTTGCCTGCAAGTACACGATTATCCGCTGTACCCAAGACATAAGGTGTATTGCTAATCGCACTCGCTGGAAGTACAGAAGTTCGTTCTAACCATTGTTGAATATCAGCTAATGGAATAACAGGGACGCTATTGTTCAAAGCTTCAATACGAACTTTTGGACGTAAAGTAGAAGTATTGCCAGAGTAACGACGAATGATACCGTCACAACCATCACCTTCATCTTTACCAATCAGTGGTTTACCGTTCAAACTACAAAGTAGCAAGCGATCACCAGGGTAAATCCAATGTGGATTCTTGACATGTTTATTGCTTGCCCAAATTTCAGGCCAGCGCCAAGGCTTGCTTAAAAATTTGCCTGAAATATCCCAAAGCGTATCCCCTTTTTTCACCACATAGACATGTGGTGCACCCGCTTTTACGGATGGTGGGTTTGCGTTAGGGCTTGCTGCATGAGTAAGGTTTATGCTCATGCCTAATCCTGCACAAATTGCAGCAGCAATCAGTTGTTTTTTTAACCCCAAGGCATGAAATGATGGTATGCCGTTTAAAACCTTTTTCATTATCATAATTCCTAAAAATTATGTGTGTAGTTGCGTTATAATAACGACTTTACACACAATTTTTTGATCAAGCATTCCCTTCAGTTGGTTTTCTGATCAATGGCATAAATGAGGAACGGTATGGCCTTATTACCTATTTTAAGTTTTCCTGATCCCCGTCTTCGTACCATTGCTAAGCCAGTCGAAGAAGTCACTGATGATATTCGTCAGCTTGCAGCAGATATGTTTGAAACCATGTACGAGGCACCGGGTATAGGTTTAGCGGCAACTCAGGTTGATCATCATATTCAGCTTATTGTTATGGACATCTCTGAAGAGAAAAACCAACCGATGGTGTTCATTAACCCCAAAGTCACTCCACTGACCGTAGAGACACAGCCGTACGAAGAAGGCTGTCTCTCTGTGCCTCAAATATACGATAAAGTTGAGCGTCCGTCACGTGTAAAAATCGAGGCAATTAACCTTGAAGGTCAAGCATTTGAAATAGAAGCTGACGAACTTCTCGCAGTTTGTATCCAACATGAAATGGATCACTTAAATGGAAAACTGTTTGTAGACTATTTATCGCCATTGAAACGTCAACGTGCACGTGAAAAAGTTGAAAAAGTTGTACGTCAACGCGATAAAGAAAAAGTTGCGGTTAAACGTTAACAAATGTTTTTCGGTTATTAAAAGTGCCCTTATTGTTTCGTAGTGGTTTAATGCTTGCATTCACCGCAGTCTGTTTACAGATTGCGGTGTTTTTGCAGCCACTGCTCCCGAAGCAATATCAGATTGCACCCGTCTGTGAAACGATTACCCAAGCGTTATTGTTGCCTAAATTAAAAGCTGAACAGCAGTCTGTATCGCACAATATGCATCATCATTCACATCAGCTTGAACAACATCAAAGCTTGATGTCGAAACATGACCATCACGATCCAAATCATCAGTGCCAATACTGTACGGTGCATGCCAATTTGGTATTACCACCTGAATTTGGCGTGAAAGAGGTTTTAGTCCGAATCCAAATCCGTTTAGTCGCGTATCAACAGGCATTTAAGCATGTTTACTTTGCACTGCAACGGCTATTCTTATTACCTCAAGGACGAGCACCGCCACTCTTTGCATAAATTAAAACGTCAATTTCATTAGGGTTTTCAAAACTCTAGCCTAGTTTTACTTATGTTTTAAGAGAGACCAATCATGGCTCAAACTAAATTTTTATTACAGCCCCTCACGGTTGCGATTCTTGCTGCCTCAAATAACACATTATTATGGGCAAATATGGATATTCAGTCCGATAAAACCCCTGTCGTATTAGCACCTATTGTCGTTACAGCACAGCAGCCAAATGATGCAAATGGATTGATTATTCATGCTGATCCTAAGCAAGCAATTCAACCTATTCCTGCAACGGACGGTGCAGACTATTTACAAAATATTATGGGATTTAGTGCCATTAAAAATGGTGGAACGAATGGTGATGTGACGTTCCGTGGCATGTTTGGTTCACGGATTAAAATGTTGGTTGATGGTAGTGAAAATTTAGGTGCATGCCCGAATCGTATGGATGCACCAACTTCTTATATTCAGCCAGAAAGCTTCGATAAAATTACGGTGATTAAAGGGCCGCAAACTGTTCAGTACGCAACACCTGGTTCGGCTGCAACTGTCATTTTTCAGCGTCAACCTGAAAATCTTAGCAAAGAACAGCCTTATCGTGGCCAAGCTAGTGTTTTGATGGGTTCATATGGTCGTCTAGATCATAATATTGAAGCGGCAATTGGCGATGAAACCAAATATGCTCGTTTAAATGCCAATCGTTCTGTTGCAGATGATTACAAAGATGGCGACGATAATAGCATTCATTCAAATTGGGAGCGCTGGAATACTGACTTGGCATTGGGTTGGAAGCCAACAGATGATTCTTGGTTAGAATTGCGTGCAGGTAAAGGTGATGGTGAGGCTGCCTACGCTGGCCGTAGTATGGACGGTTCGCAATTTAAACGAGAAAGCCTTGGTCTACACGCTGAACAAAAAAATATTACAGAGGTGATCAAGAAAGTTGAAGCCCAAGTGGACTACAGCTATAACAATCATGTAATGGATAATTTTAGCTTACGTACGCCGCCAATGACGACCATGAATATGCACGGAATGAATATGACTGTGCCAAATAAAATGTCGATGCGGGTTGATCGTCGTACTTTAAATACCCGTTTAGCTGTAACGACAGATTGGGATAAATTTAGTGTCATTTCAGGTATAGATACGCAGCAGAATAAGCATGGTGGTGATATGGTCATGTATGCCATGCCATCAAGGAATTCACCTTACGCTGAAGATTTGAAATTTCAATCTTATGGTGCATTTAGTGAATGGACTTATGCATTTAATCCAGATCAGAAATTAGTTGCGGGCGCGCGCGTCGATCAAATAAAGGTTAATAATCTTGAAGATGGCAAGAATCGTAAAGATACTTTACCAAGTGGTTTTATACGTCTAGAGAAAAATCTACCTGAGCATGGATTAAAAGCTTATGCAGGTATAGGTTATGTAGAGAGAACTCCTGATTTTTGGGAGTTGTATAGTACGTCGACAGATCGAGGCATTAGTTCAACAACCAATGGTGTAACGACCTATCGTATGCTTGATAATTTAGACAATCTCAAAACTGAGCGTACGGCACAACTTGACCTTGGCTTCCAAGCTGAACATGGTGCTTGGAGTGCGTGGGCATCAGCTTATGCAGGTTTAATCAAAGATTTTATTTTGTTGGAATATAATACGCCAACCATGAGACAGCCATTGGCACGTAATGTTGATGCCACGATTGCGGGTGCTGAAGCAGGTTTAGGCTATCAATTCACTGATCATTTCCAAGCGGATATTTCAACTATGTACGCTTGGGGAGAAAATACATCGGATCATCGCGCATTACCGCAAATTGCACCTTTAGAGGGTCGACTAAATTTACGCTATGTTGATGAAAAATATAGCTTAGGTCTATTGTGGCGTGCTGTTGCAAAACAAAATCGTATCAGTTTGAATGAGGGTAATGTGGTTGGTTATGACATGAATGAAAGTAAAGCATTCGATACCCTAGCTGTAAATGGAACTTATAAGCTAACTGATGCAGTCGATGTTTCAGTAGGGATTGATAACGTTTTAGATAAGGCTTATACAGAGCATTTAAATAAAGCGGGTGCATCTATGTTTGGTTATGCTGCAAGTGAGCAGTTTAATAATATTGGACGTAATTATTGGATGCGGATGAGCATGAAGTTTTAATCATTAACAATGCAAAGCGATTATATAATCGCTTTGTGCTTCAGATCATGAGAATTGATTACAATGTTACAGATAGAACAACAACAGCTATTAAATGATTTAAAGCAACAAGGGTATGGACTTTTACCAGTAACGCAATGGAATGAGCAGGTTCGGCAGGATATAGTAAGCGTACTGGATCAAGCTGGGTTGAGAGACTATAAATTTTATAAGGTTCAAGATGAAGAAAATAAATATATTGTCGCTTTAAAATATGAAAATTATATTCCTTATCCGTTGGAAAAAATCTATACGGGACGAAGTTTTGCTTTTACACTCTTTCCTCTAATTGCGCTTATTTTTATCGCTTTAACAAGTATTTGGGGGCAATACAACCATAAACTTATTATGAGCTCTATGGTTATTGGAATGCCTTTAATATTAGGTGCATTAATAGAATATTTTTCGATTGTAAAAAAACCTAAAGACAAACTTTATAAAGCTTTTGGTATTCAAGTCGCTACGCTTGTACTTATTCTTATGTTCGCAATGATTGTGTTAGGTGAGGGTGTTATTTGTCTCATAATGATTAGTCCATTTATATTGGGGTGTTTATTTGTGGGTGCAATCATAATGCGAACATTCTGTTATTATTTGTGGAAACCTAGTTCTAAAATATATTCGATTGCAATATTACCTTTATTATTTTCATTTTTATTACCAGATATGGGGCAGACCCAATATGGGAAAACACAACGTTCAGTCGTGATTCATGCACCTGCTGAGCAAGTTTTTTATGCTATCCAAAATATAGGAAACATCCAGCCTAAAGAAGTTAAATCAAGCCCAATATTTTGGATGGGGTTTCCAAAACCTGTATTTGGTATGACTGAGCAGCGGAAAGATGAGACTATTCGTACTATTCAATGGGAACGTGGGGTTAAATTTGAAGAGGTTGTACAAGCTAATTACGTTCCTTACTTTTTAAGTTGGACATATAAGTTTGATCAACATTCATTTCCAAAAGGATCTGTAGATGATCATATTGAAATGGGTGGAAAGTATTTTGATCTACTTAAAACGGATTATCAATTAGAAAGAATAGATGAGAAAACCACAAAACTAATTCTCACGATAGATTATCGTTTGTCTACAGAATATAACTGGTATAGTCGACTTTGGGCAAATTATATTTTAGGTGAGTTTAGTGATGTTGTGATGAATATTCATAAACAACGTTTAGAAAAAAATTGATAACTTTAAATGTTCGAAGAAAATTAAAGCCACAATCATAATATTGTGGCTTTTGTCATTTAAGCTAAACAATCTTGTTTTGGCATTAAGCTATCGCAGTACAATGGATTTAATGCACACTGCAAATCATCAATTTGTTCTTGAGTTACATAGTTTTTTGCGATGAGATATTCGGCGACGCGATCATCACGTAAACTTAAAAATGCAGCATCATAAACACCTAAATCTACAAATAAAGCTGCTGTTTCAAGGCTATTAAAATGATCAAGAAAAACATCATTTTCGTGCATCAAAAAGATATGGGTTAGATCAGCAGTTGAATCTATATTTAATCGTTGAGCTAATTGTTCTGGGCGAGTTTTGATAAATAATAAATCTGATAGTTCATCGAATTGACTTTTATCCAGTTGATTTTCACCATCTTTGACATGACCTAACCATGCTTTAAAGACCAACACGGCACCACCACGTAGTAGCATACTCCACATTTGATGACGTGTTTCATGATCCAAATGAGCAGATTCTGTTTCTAATACATCCAAGAATTTTTGTTCTTGTAACGCTAGCTTTTCAAATAATCCTAGACCTTGTGGCTGATAAGCTGCTGGTGCAAATACATCAAAATTCAGCTCATGGAATACATTGAGGGCAAGGGGAACGGCTGCTTGATAAAGTGTATTCAATGCTTTTAGATGAGTATCATCTAAGTTGCTCTGTACAAAAATATTCTGCCAGTTGAGCTCTGGTAATAATGCATTTGCACTGTATTGGCGGTAAAACTGTAACTCGTTATGCTCTGAAGTGGCTTGATTGCTATTCATGATCATGTCCTTTATGGCGATTGTGTTAGAAACCTAAAACAGCAAAGACATAGGTTCCTATCATTTTGATCAATTTATGCGTTATTCAGAAAACAACTAGAATACGACTAAAGTTGTATATGTGGTTTTTATGGTAATATTTATTAATAAAAACAATATCTTATTTAATTGTAAGTAAGTGTACAAACGTTCACTAGTGTAAGTGAACGTTTTTGCCATAGCCAATAAATTTTTGAGCATTTTGGTCAATTTATTTTCATTTTAATGCGCTTTTTTGATGGTTTTTGCCTATGTTTCAAAATATTTTGCCATTTAGCTCATTGGCATAATCTTTAAACCAGAGAGCCAAGCACGTAATCCCGCAGGTTTGAGCGGTTTTTTCAATAGAACAATATTTTGCTGTTTCAAATATTGAGGCAACTCAGGATCAGAATCTGCTGTAATTAATGCGACTGGAATATGTGCAGGGCGATATTGTTCAATAAAATCTAATCCTCGTTGATCATGATTTAAATGCTGATCGATTAACCAGACTTGGATATCTTCTTGTTCAATTAGTTTTAGTGCTTCCGATGGCTCAGTTGCTGTAAAAATTTGATAGCCCCACTTACTTAATAAGGTCCGCATACCTTGTAAAATAGTTTCATCATTGTCTAAACAAAGCACTTTATATGCAGTATGTTGCAGTGCGGTCACATGCGGTGTAGTCACTTGAATTTTTGGTGCTTCGGCTAGCGGGACTTCGATCATAAAGCAAGAACCTTTGCCTAATTCTGAATAGACATGCACTGGGAAATCGAGCAGGCTCGTCATACGTTGAACAATGGCAAGTCCGAGACCAAGCCCTTGTTCACCCCAAGGTGAGGTATGCCCGCAACGCTCAAATTCTTGGAATAATTTCACCCGTTGTTGTTCATTGATGCCAGGTCCTGTATCCCAAACACCGATTCGAATATGGTTTGGTCTTTGTGCAGAACGTAATACACCAACAACGACACGACCTTGTGCTGTATAACGCAATGCATTACTAACGAAATTCTGAATAATTCGTCGCATCCATTGTGGATCGGTATCAACCCAGAATTGAGTATCGTGTACAGACAGTTGAATATTACGCTGCGCTGCAATTGATTTGAATTGAAGTTCAAGATCACTCAATAAGTCATGTAATGAATACGCTTGGCGTTTTGGTTGGATCGTTCCACCTTCTAAACGGGCAATATCGAGTAGGGCAGAAAGCATGCTTTCAGCACCATACAGTGCACGATCAAGTTGTTGTAAGGTTTGTTGATCTTCAGCTGAGCTGACACTCTGTTCTAATGCTGTACTGAACAAACGTGCTGCATGCATCGGTTGCAGTAAATCGTGACTGGCCGCTGCCAAAAATCGACTTTTAGATTGATTGGCTTTATCGGCTTGTTCACGGGCAAGTTGCTGTTCAGTTAGTGCATTTGCAAGCTGTTGAGTTCGATCACTCACTCTTTCTTCAAGAATCGCTTCATTTTCGCGGAACGCAGTAATATCGGCGAAGGTTGTGACGAATCCTCCACCCTCAATAGGATTACCGCGCATTTGAATGACCAAGCCATCTTTACGAATACGTTCAAATTCATGGGCGCTACCGACTTTCATCCAGTGAATTCGTTTACGGACATGTTCTTCAACTGAACCGGGTCCACATTCTCCACGTTCTGCGTTATATCGAATTAAATCTGCAATTGGACAACCGACATAAACGAGGTCTTTAGGATAATCAAATAAGGTAAGATATTGATTATTCCATGCAACCAAACACATATTCTTATCAACAACACTTACCCCTTGAGTCATGTGGTCGATCATGGTCATCAAAAGATTTTGGTTAAAGCGTTGCCATTGTGAAGCCTGATCGAGAATATTCGCGACTTGCCCTAATGCTAATCCATTATTGATCATGGCGGTGGTGAGCAAAGTACGTGCTGATGCAGCACCAATAATGCCTGCCAAGTATTGTTCAGTGAAGCGCCACCACATGCCATTTGCAACATGATTTTCATTGAGTACGACATGATTTTGTTCACAAAATTGCTGGAACGCTTGAGTCGTAGGACGATCACCTGTAATACGTTTAGCCAGAGCCAATAAATCGCCAACTTTGAGCCGTGCTGCATTTTGTGGTAAATCGGTTAAATCAAGATTTGTCTGTGTAGAGGGTAAAGGTTTACTTTCATAGTAGAAAAAGCTTTCAGCCTGAATCTGTTCCGCAACACTTGGGCGATACAAACGAGAACCCCAAATATAGCAAATAATATTCAGTCCCAAAGACCACATAACACCATGGGTCAATGGTGCAAAAGATTCAAAACCAAGTAAAGCTTCTGGACGTAAGCTATTAATATCGAGAGGTCCAAACAATAATAAATGTTGTGCGAACGCTTGATAGTGTTCTGGGAGACTACGTAACAAAGTAGGAAATAATAGTGTGTAGCTCCACATTATGAAGCCTACGATCAGACCAACATAGACACCTTGACGGCTTGCACCGCGCCAATATAAACCACCGATGAGGGCTGGCGAAAATTGCGCAACTGCGCTAAAAGCCAATAGGCCAAATACTGATAATTGATTAATGTCATTAAAAAAGTGGAAGAATAAAAAACCCAGTAACATCACACTGATAATACTAATTCTTCGAGTCAGTTTGAGTACTTTTGGTAATTGTTGATCGTGCCGAGAGATAATCTTAAAGTGCCATAAAGCAGGCATAATTAAATCATTACTGAGCATGATAGAAAGTGCCACTGAGGCAACCAGTAACATACCTGTTGAAGCAGAGAAACCACCTAAAAAAGCGAGTAATGCCAACCAATCTTGCTGATAACTTAGAGGGAGCGCCAATACTGCAATATCAGGAGTACCTAATGTATCAGGAAGAGAGTGTAAGGCCCAACTAGCGATAGGAATAATCGCCATAATTGTTAAAATTAAATAAGCTGCAAACCAGCGTCTGGCCCCACGAATATGTTTTTCATCACGTAATTCGACTACGGCAACATGAAACTGTCGTGGTAAACAAATCATAGCTAGCGCAGCAAGTAAGGTTTGTACCCAGAAGGTTTCAGGAACCCCTAATTGTTGCAAATCTTGAAAATGTTGAGTGACATCATTGCTGACTTGTTTGATATTTTCGGGGGATTGGAATAAGAAAAAAACTGCAACACTGAGTAACGCAAACAGTTTCACAAAAGATTCAAAAGCGACTGCAAGCATTAAGCCGCCGTGCTGTTCAGTATGTGCAATATGCCGCGTGCCAAAAATCATAGCCAAAATCGCAAGTACCGCTGTAAGTAATAACACACTATTTGTGGTGGTATGAACATGTGCATTCTGTTCGAGTACAACGGAGGCACTCAGTGCAATCGCTCTTAATTGCAAAGCGAGATAAGGGATAATTGCAATCACTGCAAGAATAGTGACTAAGGCTGCGAGACTACCGCTTTTGCCGTATCGTGCAGCAACGAAATCGGCAATTGAAGAAATGGCATGATGCTGACGAATCCGTCCTAACCGTTTCCAAACGTCATAACCAAACCAAATAAAAAGTAATGGCCCTAAATAAATTGGTAAGAAAATAATACCTTCACGGACAGCTGCACCTGTTGCGCCGTAAAATGTCCAAGATGAGCAATATACGCCTAAAGTTAAGCTGAACATCAACATACGACCACGTGTGCTTAAGCGACTGGCATGTTTTTCTCCAAAAAAAGCACAGCCGAATAACAGCGCGATATATAGGGCAAGTACCCCAATAATAAGCCAATTGTTCATATTGCTCACGTAATCAAACTCCATTTTCTATCATACCCGAAGCATCAAAAGGGTTATGAGCAGAGATTTGTATTTAGAGACCAAAGTCTAAGTTACGAGTCAAGCATAATCTTGTTAATTTAAATAATGAAAAATCCCTAGTAAAAAGGGGTCCACGGCTGGACACAAAAATAAGGAGTTAATTATGGATGACTCACAGGTAGAACGCATTCTACACAATCCAAAGTTTCAAGAAATGGTCAGCAAAAAACGTACATTAAGTTGGACATTAACAGCAATCATGTTGTTTATCTATGTCGGATTTATGCTTTTAGTTGGCTATAACAAAGAGTTCCTAGCAAGTTCTTTTAGTGGTGGTGTAACAACATGGGGCATGCCCCTCGGTTTAGGCATTATCGTACTGTCATTTTTATTGTGTGGTGTCTATTCATACATCGCCAATAATACACTTGATCAGTTGAATGAAGAGGCTCTCAAGGAAGTTGAGGCAATCACACATGAAAAAGGGATGCACTGAGATGAAAGGGACGTCATTCAAAGCGAAACTGTTCGCGCTTGCAAGCCTATGTTGTTCTCAAATTGCATTTGCTAGCCCTGATTTAGGTGCAGCAGAGCAACAGGCAACGAACTGGCATGCAATCATCATGTTCACCATTTTTGTTGGTTTCACTTTGTTTATTACTAAGTGGGCAGCAAAACAAACCACGAATACAGCTGATTTCTATACCGCAGGTGGTGGAATTAGTGGCTTCCAAAATGGTTTAGCGATTGCAGGTGACTATATGTCAGCCGCATCGTTCCTCGGTATTTCAGCACTTGTGTTCAGTTCAGGCTTTGATGGTTTGCTCTATTCACTTGGTTTCATGGTCGGTTGGCCGATCGTACTTTTCCTTGTTGCTGAACGTTTACGTAACTTAGGTAAATATAATCTTTCTGATGTAGTTTCTTTCCGTTTGGAAGAAAAACCAGTTCGTACCTTAGCTGCATTAAGTTCTTTAGTTGTGGTTGCATTTTATCTGATTGCTCAAATGGTAGGAGCAGGTCAGTTAATCAAATTACTTTTTGGTTTGAACTATAATATTGCGGTTGTAATCGTCGGTTTGTTGATGATGGCATACGTAATTTTTGGTGGTATGTTAGCAACCACTTGGGTACAAATCATTAAAGCCGTAATGTTACTCAGTGGCGCAACATTCATGGCATTCATGGTGATGAAAGCTGTTGGCTTTAGTTTCTCAAACATGTTCAATCAAGCGATTGGTGTGTATAGCCAATCTCACAGCATTAGCTGGGATGAAGCTGCAAAAATCATGGGGCCTGGTAAATTGGCTGCAAACCCGATTGATGCGTTATCACTTGGTCTTGCATTAATGTTTGGTACAGCAGGCTTACCACATATCTTAATGCGCTTCTTCACTGTTAAAGATGCTAAAGAAGCTCGTAAATCAGTTGTAGTTGCAACAGGTTTCATTGGTTACTTCTATCTATTAACTTTCATTATTGGTTTCGGTGCGATCTTATTCGTTTCAAACAACCCACAGTTCCTTGATGTCGCGAAAGCAGCGGTAACAGGTAAATTAGAGTTGGTTGGTGGTAACAACATGGCTGCGGTTCACTTAAGTGATGCAGTTGGTGGCGACTTGTTCATGGGCTTCATCTCAGCAGTTGCATTTGCAACAATCCTTGCTGTAGTGGCTGGCTTAACACTTTCAGGTGCTTCTGCGATTTCACATGACTTATATGCAAACGTATTCAAAAAAGGTCAAACTACGCCTCAATCTGAATTACGTATGTCAAAAATTGCGACTTTAGGTTTAGCAATCTTTGCCATGATTCTAGGGATTTTGTTCGAAAAACAAAACGTTGCGTTCATGGTTGGTTTGGCATTCTCAGTTGCATGTTGTGCTAACTTCCCAGTACTCGTATTGTCTATGTTCTGGAAAGGTTTAACGACTCGTGGTGCAGTAATTGGTGGTATTGTTGGTCTAGTGACTGCAGTAACCCTGATTATTCTTTCTAAAGCAGTTTGGGTTGACACGTTGAAAATTTCAGATACTGCAGTGAATCCATTCAATGGTCCTGCAATTTTCGCGATGCCATTATCTTTCCTTTGCTGCTGGTTCTTCTCAGTAACTGATAAAACTGCGCGTGCAGAGAAAGAGCGTAAAGCGTTCGATGCTCAGTTTGTTCGTTCACAAACAGGTATTGGTATCTCTGGTGCTTCTGATCACTAAGTAGATCGAATCCTAAAAATTAAAGCCCTCAAAATTTGAGGGCTTTTTCTATTATTGATGCATACTGGCCAGTTGTTGCGCTTGATTACGATAGAGTGACAAACCGATTCGTTGCAAATGCCGTCCTTTTTCTTCAAGCAGTTGATTTAACTTTGGGATGTGTTTGGCACCTGTATAGAGTGCTAGATTACGACCAATTAAATAATAAGCAAACCATGAGGCTGACTGTGGTGTTAAACCCAATTGCTGCATTTTCTTACGACCAATAAAGAATTGGGTAATTTCGAGGTGTTGTTTATAGGCGAGTTTTTGCTGAAAAGAGCGTAGGTAACGATATTTCCGTTCAAAGGGTTCTTTGGAAAGACTAGACCCCAGAGAAATACTGCTCTCATCAGATTGAGGATGTGCAAACTGCATCCAGTACATTAGTTTCCAGCCATCAGCTTCATTATCCACTAACCATTTTTCTTCAACGCCCATCAACCAGCCCGCATATTTCCAAAAATGCAAAAAACTATCAACTTCTTGTGTGCTAGGGAAAATTCCCAATGCCCTGATACCAATCAATACCACGCCACTAAAGGCAATATTGGTCATTGCTTGATCATATTGGTTAATAGGTAGCCCCCAAGTCTCGGCATCCCATTTCTCAGATTTTTGTAATTGATAGCGTACGAGTGAATGAATGAAGCGCACAAAAATAGTAGAGGTGAAGCCTTTGCTAAAACGTTCAAAACCATCTTGCTCAGTGATATCGACCCACCATTTAGTTGTTTCGGCTAAGCGTGTTCCCGCCTGTTTTTTTAGTGCACCTGTCAGGACTAGGGGTTGATTAAAACCAGGGTACAAATAACCTGTCATTAGTGATAGATCTCGTAGTATCAGTCCGTTATTGATGCCTAGGCGATAGGTAAATTTAAGTGCTTGATCGACTTTGGCTTGCTCATACCAATCAGGTTTCTGTTCCACTAACTGGAAGAAGGTAGTCAGTTCAGTAATCTCATGTGGTAATTTCTCAAGGCCTTCATAGAGTGCGGTTTCAAAGTACTTACGATGCTGTTTTGGATTTTGAAGTATCCAAAGCAGTAGTTGGTCCATGGGCGCGTCACCACTTTGCAAGGCTGTGTTCAAGGAGAGATATTCTTGATAATTCGGTTGAATTTGTTGATGCGTCATATAACCAAGAATTTTGGTTTTGATATTTGATTGAATCATGTCTTCAAACGCTGCTAAGCGTTTAGGTTTAATGATGCTTTGCATTGTAGAAAGCCTTTGATTGTTATTTAATCAAAGCTTAATATGAATAAATATTCGTATTCAATTCGCGTTTTAATAAAGGCTGAACATGAGAAAAAGACCCCAGCAGCAACGTGCAAAAATGATCGTCGAAAATATTCTGGAGGGAACGCAAAAATGTATCTCTGAATATGGTGTATTACAATTAACAACACCTAAAATTTCTGAAAAATCAGGGGTAAGTGTCGGATCAATTTATCAATATTTTGAAAATAAAGAACAGATTGTTGCTGAACTATTGTTACGTAAAAGCGAAAATTTAGGGCAAGCACTAAAGCAATTAGTGATGCTCCAACAACAAACAGCTATTCAAGACATCATCACATTAAGTATCGCTTTTGGTTTTGAATCATTGAAATCGGATCATGGTTTCTTTATCGAAATCTTAAAAAATTGGCATGCCTATAGTGATTCAGAAGCGGCACAAGTATTAGAGCAGCATTTCTTAGAAGTGGGTATGTACTTATTTGGACGTTACTACCCCCATTGGGATTTTGAGACTTTAAAACATAAGTCTTTTGTGATTATTAATAGTACCTTATTTACCATGATGCGTTATGCCAGTAAAAATACCTTTTTAATTGAAGAACAACGTTTGCAACAAGAACTCTCTAAAATGATTGTTGCCTTTTTAGATACGGTGTGATGCCATTAACTTAATGAAAATCATAACAATCACATGGAAAACAACATGCAAAGCTTAAAACAATTTTGGGGCAGTTTTCGTTTATTACCTTCTGCGTGGTTGTTGTTGGTGCAATTGGCATTATTAATTATGGCGATGTTGACTTATGGAGATAGTGAATATCGCGCCTTAACTTGGTCACTAGGTGTTTTAGCTCTCTTAATTATTGCTAAGGTCATTCGCCAAACACCAGTATTCACATTTTGGGGCTTAATCTTTGTCAGTGGCGCTTTTCTGTTTTCAATTTTAATTTTTATTGGCTATGACAATTCGACAATCCAAATCATCGCTTATAGTTTTGAAGCATTAGCGTATTTTTATGCTGCTTATGGATTATTACGTTATATGTTTGCGGATCGTTATCTCACCAAAGATGAATTATTTGCTGCAGGTGCAGTTTTTACTCTCATCGCTTGGGCATTCGCCTTTTTATATAGTATTTGCCAGTTGCTTTTACCTAATAGTTTTCAAAACCCAAATCAGCCACAAGATTTACAAGTTTGGCTCGATTTATTATTTCTGAGTTTTAGTCTGCAATCAGCAACAGGTTTATCTGATTTGATGCCAATTAGTCCAGCCGCTAGAGTATTAACCATGTTACAAATGTTTGGTGGGGTGATGTATCTCGCTGTAGTGGTTTCTCGATTAATTGCATTGCAATATATTGCCCATTTGCCTAAGCAATCGAGCGATAAAGAATAAATACAGTTACAGCATTACAACTGCTTTATTTTTCACATTTTTTATAATTTATATCGAGTTTTTGCAAAATTAAAACTCGCTTTTGTTCACATTGTGAATGTCTTGTTTGACCCTTAGGGTCTGTCATTATCATTAAAAAAATATGGGGGAATTATGCCTTCCAAGCCGTCTTCACAATTTGCGAATGTGAATCCAAACGTGTTTTTAAGCACGGTGATTATCATTGCAATTTTTATCGCAATCGTTGTAATCGCACCCAGTTCATTTGAATTTCTCACCCAACAGTTAAAACAATGGATTACAGATTCCTTTAGCTGGTTTTATGTTTTATCTGTCGCCATTTTTCTGATTTTACTCATTTATATTGCCTGTTCTGCCAGTGGTAAAATCAAATTAGGTCCTGATCACAGCCAACCCGAATATAGCAATGGTTCGTGGTTTGCTATGCTGTTTACCGCAGGGATGGGCATCGGTTTGATGTTCTTCGGTGTTGCAGAACCTGTGATGCACTATGTCAGCCCACCGAGTGGTGATCCTGAAAGTATCGCATCTGCTCAACAAGCCTTAAGGATTACCTTTTTCCACTGGGGTTTACATGCATGGGCAATTTACGCCGTGGTCGGATTGGCTTTGGCCTATTTTGCTTATCGTCATAATCTGCCGTTAAAAACCCGTTCAGCATTATATCCCATTATTGGTAAGAAAATTTATGGTCCTTGGGGGGATGGGATTGATACCTTCGCCACCATTGGTACGGTTTTTGGGGTGGCGACCTCTTTAGGTTTTGGTGTGACGCAAATCAATTCAGGTTTGCATTATCTCTTTGGGATTGAACAAAGCAGCAATATTCAGGTGATCCTGATTATTTTTGTCAGTGCTTTGGCATCCATGTCGGTATTTTTAGGTCTAGATAAAGGGGTAAAGCGTCTCTCCGAACTGAATTTGATTCTAGCTTTGGTGTTATTGGCTTTTGTCTTTATTGCGGGTCCAAGTATTTATTTGCTGCAAACCACCATTCAAAACATGGGTTCGTATATGTCGAACCTATTTGGCATGACTTTTAATCTCTATGCCTACCAACCGAATGGCTGGATTGGCGGCTGGACCATTATGTACTGGGCATGGTGGATTTCATGGTCGCCATTTGTAGGGATGTTTATTGCCCGTGTATCGCGCGGCCGAACCATCCGTGAGTTTATTGTCGGTGTGTTATTGATCCCGACAGGTTTTACCATCATCTGGATGGGGTTCTTGGGTAATGCCGCACTGTTTAGCATTATGCAAGAACATAATGTAAGTTTACTTCATGCCGTACAAAGTGATTCATCAGTTGCGTTATTTGAGTTTTTGAATCATTTGCCATTTTCAGGGGTAATGAGTTTACTGGCGACGGTATTGGTGATGCTATTTTTCGTCACCTCTGCGGATTCGGGTGCGTTGGTTACCGACTATCTCACGGCTAAAACCGAAAATTCTCCCACATGGCAACGTTTGTTTTGGACGGTGTTGATGGCAGTATTGGCCATTATCCTATTGTTGGTTGGTGGTCTATCGGCATTACAATCTTCCATCATTATGAGTGCATTGCCTTTTACTTTTATTATGTTGCTGATGAGTTGGGGTTTACTCAAAGCCTTGAAGTTGGATGTCACCAAAATGAATGCCATTCAAGAGGCTCGAATTACCCCGCGTGCCATTAATAATCCACGCAGTTGGCAGCAGCGTTTAGGTTTGATCATGCATTATCCGCATACTGAAACTGAAGTTCAGCATTATATCGACACACAAGTTCGTAAGGCTTTTGAGAGTATTCAGCGTGAATTTAAACGCCGTCACTTGGATGTGGAGATTCGTGAAATCGAAAATGGTTTGCAACTGCATGTTGATCATCATCATGAAATTAACTTCACTTATAAAGTGATCTCACATGCTACTGTTCCTCCAAGCTTCATGTTGGGACGAGCAGATGAAGATGAGGCCAATTACTTTCAGGCAGAAGTGTTCTTGCGTGAGGGAGGGCAAAACTATGATGTGATGGATTGGACGCAAGAAGATTTAATCCAAGACATTATTGATCAATATGAACGTCATCTATACTTCTTGAATATTGTGAGAGGCAGTACTTCTTAAGAGGAAGTACTTATTACAACACTGAAAACAACGGTTTTGAGCGATCAAAGCCGTTGTTTTTATTTTGGGTGGTGAAACTTTAAACATGAATCGAATAGGAGACAGATTTTTGCATGGAATGAGGTGTGTAAAATAAAAGCTAAATATAAAAATAAAGCTGCTTTATTGCTGATAATAAAAACAGAATTTCAATAAACTATTTTAATTTCAATTGGTTAGTCTATTTAAATTCACTTTTAAGATAATTAATAAATTTTAAATTATATAAATCAGTTAATTAGATAAGTTAAAGTTTAAAAATAAAACAACCGAATAATTTAATTTTTAAAAGTGCTTGCACCTGAGCTGAAATACTGTAGAATGCACATCCATCGGCGGTGATGCAGATAAAAACTTGTTGATAAACAAGGATTTGGCTAAAATGGTTAGGTTCTTGAGTTGGTTGATAAGTTTTAAAAATATCGAAATTACCTGTTGACT